>ENA-OXDZ01000030-OXDZ01000030.1-human-gut-metagenome-genome-assembly--contig:-NODE-30-length-44132-cov-13.1564_pt1 | contig 44132 bp, 30 predicted proteins | sample MGYA00249354_ERZ652241 | MGnify/ENA primary metagenome ERZ652241 (study PRJEB26925, sample SAMN05826513) | human gut metagenome | biome: ENVO:2100002; feature: ENVO:00000062; material: ENVO:00002003...
CCGGGTGTAAGAGGGGGCAACATGGGGGTGTCCGGCAACTAAAGTACCGTGCCGGACAATGAAAACCACCCGGTTTTACCTATTTTATAGCCGTTTTTACATAAAATAATCGAGTGATTTGCAGGGATGGAAATAGGGTGTTTATCGTTTGTTTTATTTGTAATATGTTAATATGCAGATATGTATAAGCGGAATACCTGTTTCCTATCCAAGTTGCCAGTGATAGGATTGTGATACCGTAGTGATAGAGAAAACGGGCATATATCACTAATCAAATAAGTTGAATATCAACTGGTAAAAAGAAATCAGTGATACAGTGACAGAGGAAATGGGAAACATAGTTCTTCGTCACTTTCGGGGCAGGTCATGTGCTAAAGCTAATAAGTTTATTGCATAGCAAGGTAATGCTTGCCCTGTTGTCTTTATGCATGTTTAGGATTTAGATAAACAAGTTTTGGTCGCACCTAACTATTTCCCATCAGTCTTTTGTTGGAGGAGCGGAAACTCCGAAAGTCTTGAATAGGGATTATCTGGGTAATAAAAGAAGCCGGAAAAACTCGTATCCGGGGGCAATCGAGTTTGAAAAAGGAGGCATGCAAAAGCTTAAGGTCTACTGATCGGCTGCCGCGTCTGGGAGCAGTTCCGTTTTGTGTTAGTTTTCCTGTTTTTTGTTCCTGGCAGGTGTGTACTCAATTAGAATAGAGAGGAGAAAGATGTTGGGATTGTCCGTACTTTTGCATATCAGATAATGTAAATATAAAACGAAAACCAATATGCGTATGGTCAATCTATGTAAAAACAAGCTGTTCAATACCGGGCTTATGCTCTTTTTGTGCCTTGGCTTGCAGGCCCAGAACAAGGAGATGCGGCGGGTGGCTACGAACGACTGCGGAGTAACGAATACACAAGCTTTCCTGATCAAGGGGGATGACTATACATTACCGGATTCTTTCACGGGAAGCAAAGAGGCGAAAACCTGTAATTTCGGCGGAACGGTCATCTATGCTTTCGATCAGATGGATATACAGGCCGATTACCGGATGGAGGTGGTCTATCTGGCTGACAACCGGAGGGAACAGCGTATCGTGGCTGACGGCAACGAAGTGCAGGGGCCCGTCGTACTTGAAAAAGGGAAGGAGCAACACTACATGATCGACCTGCCGAAGAAAGCCTACGCCTACGGACAATTGGTCTTGGTGTTTGAAGCCTTGAAGGGAGATAATGCGATTGTTTCGGAGCTGAACCTGTATTCGTCCAATCCGGCCCAGCTGAAACCTTTTGGGGAAGAACGTAAAAAGGAACTGGTGCATACCCAGGCTTATACGGTGGATACGACTGTTTGTGCGGAAAAAGTTTTACCTGTATATACCATCAAGCCTCATCAGGTAGCTGGTGTCTATAATCCGGTCCTGTCCTTAAACGGGACGTGGTTGTTCAATGAAAAGCCTGCTGCCCGTTTTTATGAACAGAAACAGAACGGGCGGGACTGGAAGCCGATCGTAGTTCCGGGACAGTGGTCCATGCAAGGCTTTAAAGTCGATTCTGCCGGTTTCGGAGGCTATCAGACTACATTCACATTGCCTGCGGATTGGCAGGGAAAGCAGGTGAAACTGCGTTTCGACGGTGTCTCCAGCGAGTCGGTCGTGTATCTGAATGGAAAGGAGATCGGTTCCCATATGGGAGGAATGACTGCTTTTGAACTGGATGTCACGAAAGGGCTGAAGGCGGGTGAGAACCTGTTGGCCCTGCGGGTTCGCAGCGAGTCGTTGGCAGACATGTTAGGGAGCCTGACTCAATATGCGGCACATCAGTTGGGAGGCATAACCCGTAAAGTGACGCTCTTTGCCGTTCCGGATATCCATTTGTCGGACCTTCGTATCGTGACGGAGCTGGACGATGACTATAAAGATGCAGACTTGAAAGTCTATCTGTCGGTAACGAATAGCTCGGATGAGATACAAAAAGATGTATCGGTTCGCCTTTCCCTCTCCGGACTGCCTGTTGTCCTGAGCCGGCATATTCCGGAGATTGCCGCCGGGTCTTCCTGGAGCGGTTGGTTGACTGGCAAAGTCGTTTCTCCGGATAAGTGGGATAACGAGCATCCATCTTTATATACGATGAAAATCGAAGTCGGAACCTCGGACAAGGTTGTCGAGCAGATAGAGAAACGTTTTGGCTTCCGCGAGATCCGGATACAAGGGAATCGTTTGCTGGTAAATGGCAAGGCTGTCAAGTTGAGAGGAGTTTGCCGGCATGAAATGCATCCGTTGACCGGACGTGTGATGAATCCTGCCCTGGAACGGAAGGATGTCGAGCTGTACCGGGATGCGAACTGCAATTTTATCCGTACTTCCCATTACCCTCCTTGTGAAGAGCTGCTCGAAGTCTGTGACGAACTGGGCATGTTCGTGGAAGTGGAAGCACCGGTCTGTTGGATCGGCCATCATGCGAATGAGAACTGGAAGGTGCTGAACTACCGCGATCCTAAATACTATCCGTATGTATTGCAGGCGAATATGGAGATGATCCAGTTCTACCGGAACCATCCTTCCATCATCTTCTGGTCGATGGCGAACGAATCGTACTGGAATAAGGAATTTGCACAGGTAGAGGTCTATATGGAAAAAGCCGATCCTACCCGTCCGTTCACTTTTCACGACCAGGCCTATGGCGGGTTCAACAACCAAGGCAGCACGGCCCCGATCGCGAATATCCATTATCCGGGTCCCAACGGATATAAGGTCGCCGCCAAAAGCGACCGGCCGATGACGTATGGCGAATACTGCCACCTGAATGTCTATAACCGGAGCGAGCTGGTGACTGATCCCGGCATCCGTAGCGATTGGGCATTGGCGCTGGCTCCTACGTGGGACAATATGTATAAGACACCGGGCGTTTTAGGCGGTTCTATCTGGTCTGGTATCGACGATATTTTCCAGATGCCTAACGGGGATGCAGTCGGTTATGGTCCCTGGGGACCGATCGACGGCTGGCGTCGCCTGAAACCGGAGTATTGGGATATGAAAAAGATATACAGTCCGGTCCGTGTGACGACCGAGGCGCTATCTCCAGCCAACGAACTGGTCATCGATCTTGAAAACCGGTACACCTATACAAACCTGGATGAACTGCGTATCACGTGGACGTACGGAGAGGAGAAGGGAACGGCCTTCGCAGACCTGGAACCCGGTGAAAAAGGACAACTTCGCATCCGGCTTGCCCATCCCGAAAAGGCGAATGAGCTCTATCTGTCTTTTGCCGATCCCCGTGGCTTTACTGCCGATGAGTATTTGATCCCTGTCGGCAGACAGGTACAGAACGAATTGCAGGCGTTGCCAACTGCTTCTACCCGCTTGAAAGAAAAGAAAGACCGTTATGTCGTTACCGGAAAAGATTTTAGTTGTGAGATCAGCCGTGTATCCGGCCAGATACTCTCGGTGAAGAAAGGGAAAAAAGAAATATTGAACGGTGGACCGTGGCTGATGGCCTTGCCGTTGACAGGTGGCGGATGCTACCCGAATCATAATGCCAATACGCCTGTGTTCAATGACCTTTGCTCGGACTGGAAGGTAGAAAAAGTAGAGGCGGTTCGACAGGGTGATGACGTCTTGGTAAAGGTGGCAGGCGCTTATAAAGAGTTTTCCGGCTCTTATGACCTGAAAATAAATGCAGGAGGCGAACTGTCGGTAACCTATTCGTTCGATGCCCTTGAAGAGGTGAATCCGAGGCAGTGGGGACTGGTTTTTGAAGCTCCTGTTTCTTATGATAAGACCTTCTGGCGCCGGGATGGCATGTGGAGCGTTTATCCGGCCGACCATATCAGCCGTCCGGTAGGTGAAGCCTGTCTCTTTTATGAAGGACTCCCTGCGAAAGTCGATCCACGTACGGAACCTGCCTGGTCTTGGAGTATGGATTACAACGAACTGGGAAGTAATGATTTCCGTTCCACCCGCCGGAACATTTGGTATGCCGGTCTGAAAGACGGAAACGGTAGTAAGATTACCGTCCCTTCCAATGGCAAACAGCACTGGCGCTCCTGGTTGGAAAAAGACAAGATCCGCTTCCTGGTTGCCGACTTTGTGACGGCAGGAAACGAGATGTTCCTCAGTAGCTATTATGCTCCTTACCGCAAGCCGTTGAAGAAAGGAGACCGGATCGGTGGAGAGATTGTGGTGAGAGTGGAATAACCTCTTAATTTACCCTATAACCTGTATCTTTACAGGCTATAGGGTATTGCCCGACAGCCCGTAAGGTGACTAAAATACCTTACGGGCTATTTGGCATTACCAGTATTTTTGTAACTTTGTAAGCGTCAATCAAATGCAGAGCCGTATGGAACAACCGTCTGAACAATCGTTATGGGGAATGCTGGAAGGCATCACCGAGAATCTGAAGCACAAGCGGCTGGCGGATGTGTTTCGCTTTGTGTCGTTCCGCCCGTTCGAGACATTCGGGCCGCATAAGCATCTGCGTATCGAGATCAACTATGTGAAGAAGGGCAATTGCATCCTGCATCTGGAGAACGAGAGTATCAGCTTCAGCGAGAACGAGATGATGGTGATCTGTTCCAATGTAGAGCATACCTTCGAGGCCGGTTCCGAAGATACGACCCTGATGCAGTTGGAGTTCCTGCCGGAAGTCTTCTCCCGCTTCAATCCGGACGGGCAGACGAAGGAGCTGGCGCCTGTCACGATCTTTTCCGAAGAGAACCGGTTGATCAAGATTGTGAATAACGTCCGGATCATGCGCGCCGTGCAGCGTATTGTCAACGAGATGAACCAGAAGAGCAAATACTACCAATATCTGGTTGTCATGTACTATGCCGAGCTGCTGATCCTGATTTACCGTTATCTCGATGAGGCCTATCTTCCGATTTGTACAAACGATTCGTTGAAAAAGGCGATCTCCTATATCCGTTTGAACTACCAGTCCGATATCACGATCAGCGATGTCGCGTCGCAAACCGGAGTCGGAGAACGGTACTTGCGCAAACTGTTCTCCCAGTACCTGAACCTCTCCCCGCTGGACTACCTGAACCAGATCCGGATCAACAAAGCGATCGAGCTGCTGCGGAACACGGAGATGTCCGTCAAGGAGGTATGCTTTGCCTGCGGTTTCCAGTCCCCCCAATACTTCTCCCGTATTTTCAAACAACAAATGGGCATCTCTCCGCGTGAAGTGACGAAATAGAGAGTGCCGTTTTCTCTACTTTTTCCCTTGTTCTGTTCCTCGTAGCATAAGCAACCGGGAGCTTTACTGCCGTATCTTCTTCCCTCCGGGCTCTATCTTTGCTGGTAGAAAGACGAACTGTAAAAAGGAATTCACAATGAAAGAATGGAAAGACGATAAAGCCCTGTTTGCCTTGATAAAGGAAGAGCTTTACACCGCAGTGGTCGGTGATATTATGGATAAGATGGGCTATACCCGCCAGTTTCTGCCTCCCCGCATCCGCCCGCTTCGTGACGATATGCTGGTGGCCGGACGTGCCATGACGGTATTGGAAGCCGATGTGCTGGATGCCGGAAAGGAGAAAGGGGTGAACCCGGTGCTGAAACGCTCCTTCGGCCTGATGCTCGAAGCGTTGGACGATTTGAAAGAAGACGAGGTATATGTTTGTTCCGGTTCTTCCCCTGCTTATGCCTTGTGGGGCGAGCTGATGAGTGCCCGTGCGATCCAGTGCAAGGCGGCCGGAGCGGTTGTCAACGGATATTCCCGTGACACGAAGGGGATTCTGGCGCTCGACTTCCCTTGCTTCTCCTACGGTCCCTATGCACAGGATCAGGCGCCACGTGGAAAGGTGATCGACTACCGTGTGCCGATCGAAATGGAGGGCGTACGGATCAATGACGGGGATATCCTGGTCGGCGACATCGACGGCGTATGTGTCGTGCCCCGTGAGATCGAGGAAGAAGTGTTCACCCGCGCCTTGGAGAAAGCCCGTGGCGAACGGATGGTCCTGAAGAAGATACAGGAAGGGATGAAAGCCCGTGATGCTTTCGATACATACGGAATTATGTAAAATACGATAAAAAGGTAGGAGACAATACAATGAAGATTACAGACGTAAAAGTATGGTTGGTCCGGGGCATCAAATATAACTGGACATTACTGAAAATCTATACCGACGAAGGCTATACCGGCGTAGGCGAAGCTACCAACTGGCCCGGCAGCCCGATCGTTTTCGAAGCCGCCAAGCATGCCGGACAACGCATCATCGGCCTCGACCCGATGAAGACCGATTTTATCTGGACGAAGCTCTACCGCGACCTGAACTGGATCGGCCCGTACGGAGCCAGCCTGTGTGCGATCAGCGGTATCGACATGGCGCTGCTCGACCTGAAAGCAAAGGTGTTGGGCGTTCCCTGCTACGAACTGTTGGGCGGGGCTTACCGGAAAGATATCTTGCTCTATGCCAACTACTGGTTTACGGGCGGCGGACACAACGAGGCGGACTATGCCGCCCAGGCACGCCGTGTCATGGACGCCGGTTTTACGGGGCTGAAGTTCGACCCCTTCGCCCACACGAACTATTTCTATGGCGAAGACCTTGCCTCCAACCTGACCCTGACGGCGGAACAGCAGGACCTGGCGTTCAACGTCTCCAAAGCCGTGCGCGAGGCTGTCGGCCCGGAATGCGACATCATGATCGAGACACACGCCATGCTGAACTACCGGGTTGCCGTCAAGATGGCGGAACGCTTGGCAAAGCTCGATATCACCTGGTATGAGGAACCCGCCGGCCCGGAAAGTTCGCAGACGCTCCGTGCCATGCGCGAACGCATCCCGTCGGATGTCGCCATCTGTGTAGGCGAGCGCCATTACACCCGTTTCGGCATCCGTTCGCTGCTAGAAAAGCATGTGTGCGACGTGATCATGCCCGACATCACCCGTTGCGGCGGACCGTCCGAGATGAAGCGGATGGCTACGATGGCGGAGGCCTACAACGTTCTGATCGCCCCGCATAACCCGAACGGCCCTCTCTCGACACTCGCCTCTTCGCATGTATGCGCCGCTATCCCGAACTTCTTCCGTCAGGAGTTTATGTTCAACGATGTCCCCTGGCGCGACACGGTGATCGACCATCCGATAGCCGAGATGGTCTATGACGGCCACCTGCACCTGTCCGACCGTCCCGGCCTGGGCGTGGACCTCGTTGAAGAGGAGATGAAGAAACACCCCGGCATTACGACGGATGCTCCCGATAACTTTTATATCTGATCCCTATGAGCTTTGTACTCGATTATAAAGATAAGGTAGTCCTGGTCACCGGAGTCTCCTCCGGGATCGGGCTGGGCGTCGCCAGGGAGTTCGCACGGGCGGGCGCCCATGTGGCAGGCTGTTCGCGCAAGTCTCCGGACGACGCGAGCGTGCAGGCTTTCCGCGAGGCGGTAGAGCAGGAGGGCGTACGCTCGTTCTACCGCCCCACGGATGTGACGGATGCGGAGGAGCTGAAAGGCTTCGTCGAAGATACGGTCCGTACCTTCGGACGTATAGACATGGTTGTCTCCAATGCCGGCATGAACGTGTTCGAGGGAGCCGAAGGTTGCACGGAGGAGCGTTGGCATTACAACCTCGATCTGAACCTGGCTTCCCACTGGCGTCTGGCCCGGCTCTGCAAACCCTATCTCGAAAAGAGCGGCGAAGGTGTCCTGCTCCTGATGACCTCCAACCATGCTTTCAGTTCCATCCCCGGATGCTTCCCTTATAACGTGACGAAAACGGCTATTACCGGCCTGGTGCGCAGCCTGGCGATCGAGTGGGGGCCGGCTGTCCGTACGGTGGGGGTGGCTCCCGGATTTATCGATACGGCGGGCAACGACACTTGGTTCGACTCTTTTCCCGATCCCGAAGCGGAACGCCGGCGGACGATCGACCTGCATCCTGTCAAACGGATCGGGACGGTCGAGGAGGTAGGGGCGTTATGCGTCTATCTCGTCTCCCCGTATGCCCGGTTTATCAGCGGGACGACGATCCTGATGGACGGTGGGCGCTCGGCGTTGATGCAGGATGAATAAAAAACAGATACCATGAACACGATCGACTTAATAATCTTTATAGCCTACTGCCTCCTGATCCTCAGTGTCGGCCTTTTTGTCTCACGCGGCAAGAAGGGGGACGAGCGGGATGCCGGCGATTATTTCCTCGCCGGGCGCGGGCTTGCCTGGTGGGCGATAGGCGCTTCCATCATCGCTTCCAATATCTCCGCCGAACAGTTTGTCGGCATGTCCGGCTCCGGCTATGCCATCGGGCTGGCGATGGCGACCTACGAATGGATCGCCGCCCTCGGGCTGATCCTCGTGGCGAAGTTCTTCATCCCGATCTTCTTGGAGAAGAAGATCTTCACCATGCCCCAGTTCCTCGAAGAGCGTTTCGACAAGCGCGTCAAGACGGTGATGGCGGTCTTCTGGCTGGCGGTCTTCATCTTTATCAATCTTACTTCCATCTTGTACTTGGGAGCCTTGACGATCGAGAAGGTGATGGGGATCCCGATGCTCTACGGCATAATCGGGCTGGCGGCCTTTGCCGGTATCTATTCGATCTACGGAGGATTGAAGGTGGTGGCGCTGACGGATGTGGTCCAGGTCGTGTTCCTGGTTGGCGGCGGGCTGGTCACGACCTATATCGCCCTCGACCTCCTCGGAGAAGGTGGCGGCGTGTACCAGGGAATGGTCAACCTCTATGGCGAGGCGAGCGATAAGTTCCATCTGATCCTCGACAAGTCGCATCCCGGTTATAAGGACCTGCCGGGTATCTCCGTGATCCTCGGCGGACTCTGGGTGGCAAACCTTTATTACTGGGGATGCAACCAGTATATCATCCAACGCGCGTTGGCCGCCAAGTCGGTGCGGGAGGCGCAGAACGGGATGCTCTTCGCCGGTTTCATCAAGCTGTTCATCCCGCTCTTGGTCGTGATCCCGGGGATTGCCGCCTTTGCGCTGGATGCTCCGTTAGGGAAATCGGACGAAGCCTATCCGTGGTTGCTCGGCAATCTGCTTCCGGTAGGGGTGAAGGGGGTGGCGTTTGCTGCTTTGACAGCCGCGATCGTCAGTTCGCTTGCTTCGATGATGAACAGTATCTCCACGATCTTTACGATGGATATCTACCGTTCCTATTTCCGAAAGGAGGCCGGGCAGAAAGAGCTGGTTCATACCGGACGTTGGGCGAGCTTCGGCTCGTTGCTGGTAGCCGTGCTGATCGCCCCGATGCTGTCAGGGCTGGACCAGGCTTTTCAGTATATCCAGGAGTTTACCGGCTTTGTCAGTCCGGGCGCCTTGTCGATATTCCTGGCCGGTTTCTTCTATAAACGGGCGACGGCAAACGGGGCGTTGGTGGCGGCATTGGGCTCGTTCGTCTTCTCCTTCGGCATGAAGTTCCTCTTCCCCGGATTGCCCTGGATGGACCGCATGGGGCTTGTGTTCCTGATGTGCTGCGCGCTCATCGTCCTGCTGGGGAAAAAGGGCCAGCCGGCCAACGCTTATACGCGCCATGACCCGGCTTTGTTCCATACCGGCCGGATGTTCAATGTAATGTCGGTAGTCATACTGGCGATATTAATAGGCTTTTACTACTTTTGGTGGTAAATTTATACACATGTAATAATAGGCACATAAAATGAAACAGATAAAGACAATCCTATTCGCTTTCGGTTGCAGCTTCCTGCTGTCAGGCACGAAAGCATTCGCACAGGTAGAGAGGCTTCCCGATGAAGCCTCCTATCCTGTCTTGCAGGAATTGGCCGGTGTCGAAACGCCTGCCGTCCTGCTGAGTGGAACCTGGCAGTTCCGGTATTCCCCGGATAGCAAGTGGGACAAGATACAGGTTCCCGGCGAGCCTGCTATGCAGGGCTATGCCATCGAGCACGACAAGCCGTTCACCTACCGGAAGTCGTTCACCGTCCCGGCCGATTACGCCGGCAAGCATACGATCCTGCGTTTCGACGGCGTCTACAGCCATGCCCGCCTGTTTGTGAACGGCACGTTCGTCCGCGAACATCATGGCGGCTTTACCCGTTGGGATACGGATGTCACCCCCTTCGTCCGTCCCGGAAAGAAAAACGAGATTCGCCTCGAAGTGACGGATCGCCTGGACGATATTTCCTATGCCTCCGGCTATGCCCATCATCCGATCGGGGGAATCCTGCGCGATGTAACCTTGTTCGCATTACCCGAAACCTGCTTGTATGACTTCTACGCCGAGACACATCTGGATGCTGCTTACGAGGATGCCGTCCTGAAGATCGGCTACAGCAGCCCGGTTGTCGGAGGTGCGGAAGTCGCCTATACGCTGGCCGACCCGTCCGGCAGACGCTATCCGTTGGCGCAATCCCGGTTCCCCCTAAAAGAGGGCGGGAACATGAATGAACTGCCTGTGAAGAACCCTTTGAAGTGGGATGCCGAACATCCGAACCTCTATACGCTGACCGTAACCCTCAGCAAGGACGGAAAGGAGATCGGTCGTTTCGACCGCCGTATCGGTTTCCGTGACGTGAAGATAGAGAAAGACCGCATGTTGGTGAACGGCATGCCGGTGAAGTTGCGCGGAGCCTGCCGGCATGATATCCACCCGACACTCGGCCGCACGACGACTGCCGAACTGGACAGCCTCGATGTGATCCTCTTCAAACGTTCCAATATGAACTTTGTCCGTACCTCGCATTATCCTCCTACGGAACGTTTCTTAGAGTATTGCGACCGCTACGGCATCTATGTGGAGAGCGAGACGGCTGTCTGTTTCGTCGATACCTACCGGCAGAAGAACTATGCGCCGGGCAAGACGCAGGACAGTGCCGGGTTTACGCCCCGCTATCTCTCGCAATGCCGCGAGATGGTGAAGTCGTTCCGTTCCCATCCCTCCATCCTGTTCTGGTCGATCGGCAATGAAAGCGTGTACGGCACGAACTTCCAGCAATGCTGGGATTGGGTGAAGGCAACCGACAAGACTCGCCCGGTTATATTCAGCTATCCCGGATCGGTCGGCGAGAAGGAGCCTGTCTATGATATCCTGAGCATGCACTACCAGGATGTAAACGGCAACCTGAACCAATGGAACCGCTCTACCCGTGGTTTCCAGGGGGAAGGGATACCTGCCCTGTTCGACGAGTGGGCGCACCCGGCGTGCTACACCTACGCTACCTTGCAGGAAGATCCGAATATCCGCGAGTTCTGGGGGCATTCGATCGAAAGGATGTGGAGCGGCCTCTTTGATGCTCCCGGCGGCTTGGGTGGTGCGATCTGGGGATATGTGGATGAAACGTTTATGCTGCCCGAACCGAAAGTAGGGACTGCCTTCTGGAAAGAGTTTGCCCGTACCGCCAAGCCGGAGGATTATCAGGGTAAATGCGTTGGCTACGGAGAGTGGGGGATCGTCGATGTCTGGCGCCGTGAGAAACCGGAGTTCTGGGCTACCAAGAAAGCCTATTCGCCCGTCCGCCTGATGACGACCGAGGTGGCTTCCTTCCTGTCCGGACAACGTTTGTTGCTTCCGTTGTACAACCGCTTCGACCATACTGACCTGGATGAGATCAAGATACGTTATACCTACAAAGGTGTGGAGAAGGAACTTCCCGCTCCTTCCATCGCTCCTCACCAAAAAGGACTGTTGGTAATCCCTGCCGAGGCTTGGGAGGAAGGCGAACTGTTGTCAATTTGTTTCTATACAGCTACGGGTGAGTTATTGGATGCCGAACAAGTTTCATTGGGTAGCGATTACCACGTTCGCCTTGCCGATTCGGAAGCATCTCCGGTAAACGGTGTGTTGCTGGTAGAGGAAACCGCCGGTATGATGACGATTAAAGGAGACGGTTTCGAGATCCCTTTCTCCAAAGAAACCGGCCTGATCAGCAACGCGACCTCCAAGGGACAGGTCATCATCGAGAAAGGCCCGTTCCTCCATCTCGACATCAATCTGAACCATCTGACTGGAGCCGAAGTGCGTAAGAGCGCCCGGAAGTTCCTGACCTCCGACAGCGATTGGAAGAAGCAGAGCTTGACCTATACCCGCAAAGAGGGAGCGGTGGAAGTCGCCCTCTCCGGCTTCTATCAGGATGTACAAACGGATATCCTGATCCGGATATCTCCCGCCGGGGAAATGAATGTCAGCTATGTCGTTGCGGGACAGCCAAACGGTTACCTGCGTGAGACGGGCTTGTCTTTCTACCTGCCCGAACGTCTGGACTATCTGCAATGGGAGCGTAAAGGTATGTGGAGTTGTTACCCCGAAGGCGCTTTTGCCGGAAACACGGGCGAGACTTCCCTTTATAACCCGAAGCAAGTGCGATATGGCGAGAACCCTGCTCAACCCTGGTCGGCCGATACGCACAACTATTACTATTGGGCGGATGCCGGTGCAAACTGTGACCGTCCGTTGACGCAAATGGCAAAGGGTATGAAGGAGAACATCTATCGCTATACCCTTTCCGCTACAGGGGGAGGAGCAGGGCTTACGGTTTGTTCACCGGACGCATCCCTGGCTTGCCGCACCTCCAAAAGAGGAGACGGGCAGTTGATGCTTTACATTAATAATCGTTGGGATTACCCGGAGATTGCCTGGGGCAACTATTGCAAGACGTTGGAGGCGGTGCCTTGCTATGGCGAGATGAAGATTCGGTTCTGATTAAATTAATAAGAGAAGATAGCATGGAACTGTGTCAAAACTGCCTTGTCCCTGCGCTTGACGCGGGGCCGCAAAAGAACAGGCCTTATTAATCAGATATTTATAGGGTCAGTTCTAATGCGATCCCGCGTCAAGCGCGGGAACGGGGCAGTTTTGACACAGCTCCACGTATTGTTTAAAGATGGAGTTTCCCCTTGATCGCCTTCGGTATCGCGTCCTTATGGACCATCACATAGATGGTTTTGGCGCGGACGAAGCTCTCGGACATGTTCAGGTAGCCGCCGAACTTGTTGCGGTCGGTTCCCCATGAGTTCTTGGTGATGTAGTATTTCGTGCCGTTCTGGTCTTTGGCGATGCCGGTCAGGTGCATCAGGTGGTCGTCGGTGGTCACGAATGATTCGAATCCGGCCTGGCGCACTTCCGGGGTCACGTTGATTTCCGGGTAGGGACGTTCGAACTTGAAGACCTCTTCTAAGCGTTCCTTCTCTCCTAATTTCTCGAAGCGTGCGCGATCCGTATTCGACAGGTCTTCCACCTTCTTCACTTCCGGGTTGATGGCGACACCGTTCGTAAAGGAGAAACCCTTCTCGCTCACATCTCCGTCCCAGCAGACCGTATAACCGTTGTTCAGGGCATAATCCACCGTTTGCATCATCTCGTCGAGCGGCAGGTTATACATCAGGGAATGTTCCCAGTTGTCCGGCACTTCCACGTCGAACTTCACATAATACGGATGATGCGTGAAGCTGGTCAGTTCGATATAGTCGTCCATATTCAGCCCTAAAGATTCGGCGAACGACTTCGGCGTATATTCTTTCCCCTTATACGTGAACTTCTCCGGCAGCTTTCCTAAGTAGGTGTCGAACAGGTTAGCAATCAGCTTGTCATATTCCGGACTGCGCTGTTTCGCCTTCACTGCCACATCGGCGATGGAGTGCATGTAGCGAACCATCTCGCTGTGGTTATGCTTCTCGGAGTCGTAGTTGATGCCCGTGTACACCTCTTCCGGGACGATACCCACCTGGCGGTACGCATTCATAAAGGTATGTGAAAGGCTGCCCTGCCCGATATTACCGTCCCCTCGACGCAGGTAGTTGTCCTGCAACTGGTTCATATATTTCTGGCGGACGATGAACATCTCCGAAAGGTCATACGTGCCTTTCCCCATACGAAGCAGTTCGGATTCCATAAACGACGTAGTGGCAAAGCACCAGCAAGTCCCTGTTGCCGCTTGGTTCTTAACCGGGGTAGCGGGAACCGTTACCACTTCCGTAAACTGGTACCCCTGACCGAACGTTGCCGAAGCAGAGAAAGCCAGCATGCAAGATAGAATAAGTGATTTCATGTATATAAAGATTAAATTATTAATTATCGTGTCTTGGAAAGCAACTATTATCTATTATATGAATATCGGTCAATTGTCAATTGTTCAGAATCCCCTCGCGAACATCTTCCAGAACTCATCCGCCATCTCCTGCCAGCGCAGGATTGTCGCTCCTGCGAAGTCGGCCGTGTAGCCGGTCAGGAAAGCCCGTGCGGTCTCTTCCCCTTTGCTGTCCTGCAACTCTTTGTAGCGGTTTTCCACGAAAGGCATTTCGGATAAGCCCTTTTCCTCGAAATGGGCGACCGCGCCGTTGATCTTCTCTTTGGTCAATCCCCAGCGGACCGTAGCCAGTTTGTTTGCCGTCCGGTATTTCCAGACGATGGCATCTTCACGGTGGCGGTGTTGTCCGCAGATACCGAAAGCAGCCGGCAGGTCGGTCGTACCGGAGAAGATCGGGATACGCGGGCTCTGCCCCGGATTGTCGAACGACAGCCAGGCAACGCCGCCCACTGCATCCGGCAACCAGTTGCGAAGCTGTATCACGTGCGAGTAGGAACATTGCGGAACCGCCACTAAGCGATTGCGTGTCACCGTCCCTTCCTTCACGCCGTTCAGCATATTCAGCATATCTGTTCCCATCCAGGGGTTAGCCGCCGGACTTGTGATCGTATCCGTTTCCTTCGTCTCCTTGTTCTTGACAGCCACTTTCAGATTCTTCGTCATGTCCCATTCCGTCCCTTCATACGTCTGGCGTAGCAATGCCATCACATCCGTTACGGCAACCGGCTTGTCCGGCTTCACGCTGATCGGCAGTTCTTCCGAGTCGTACGACAGTTTGAGCGAAGGAGCCAATGCGTTCAGGATGAAATATTCGCGGATGCTGAATGCCTTCGGTTCGCCGAAATAGTTGCCTCCGCTATAGGCTTTCCAGAATTTAAACGGCTCTTTGCCGTCCCAGAACCCCATTTTCTTAGCAACAGAAAATACGTTTTCGGAAGCCATGTAACGATCCTTGTCCTTCAGGTCGAGCGTCGAGATACGCGAGATATTGGCCGATACCCCCACATGATCGTCCGGGATGCGGACAGCCGCCCATACACCCCCGATCTTGTCCGGCCCCTCGCCGAACACCTCGAAATGCCAGACCTCATTCGGGTCGGCGATCGTCAGGCATTCGCCCGAATCCCCGTATCCGTATTCGGCAACCAATTGTCCGATCAGCCGGATCGCTTCGCGTGCCGTCGTGCAACGCTGCAAAGCTATCTTTTCCAGTTCTTCGATCATGAACATCCCTTTCTTGTTTTGCAGCTCTTTGCGCCCGGAGATGGTCGTTTCGCCGATACCCAACTGTTTTTCGTTGAGGCAAGGATAGGAGGTGTTCAGGAACTGGTAGGTCGAGCGGGCTTCCGGTATCGTTCCTTTCAATTCCATATTCGTGCGGTCGGCAGGATATTCGGTGTGCATGCGGCCGTTATAGATGGCGACTGTCGTGTCGCGCTCGTAGCGTGCCGCCGGGACGATCTCCATCCAGGTGCGATAGTTCCCGTCGCAGGTGTGACTGGTCATGACCGAACCGTCGGCCGATGCTTTCTTGCCGACCAGGATGCTTGTACAACTTTCAGGAGTGTTGACCGGTCGGGAGTATTCGATTTCCTGGGCCCGAAGGCTGTTCCCGTAACAGATAAGTACAATAAGAAGGATAATTAGTCTATTCATGGCATTGTCTTTAATTTTGTGGCTAAAGATATGAAATTTTCATATATTTGCTACCCCTTGCCGGGGCTTAATCCCCTGGCAAAAGAGGAATATCCCTGTAAAGGGAATAATTAAATATAAATATGCCATGAGAAAACTGATTTATCTGAGCACCCTGTTGCTCCTATTTGTGTTGCCGATGATGGCACAACACCCTTTGTTCCCGACCCCCGCAAAGGTGCAGAACGGGAAAGGCTCTTTTGTCATAGGAAAGAATCTCCAGGTACAAGGCAATGGCGGATATGCCGACAAGTTAGCCGCCGGACTGCAAACCGAGTTGAAAGAAGCCGGTTTGCAATCGTCACCCGCCAGTGGAACCATTCGTCTAGAACTGACAAACGATTGCAAGATGGCCGATGAAGCCTATACGCTTGTCGTCGAACCGAACAGCATCCTGCTGCAAGCCTCTTCCGAAGCCGGCCTGTTCTATGCGAAGGAAGCCCTTCTGCAACTTTCCCGTTTCGGCAAAGGTAACGTGCGTGCCTGTAAGATACAAGATCAGCCCCGCTACGGCTGGCGCGGTTTCATGCTCGACGAGAGCCGCCACTTCTTCGGTAAAGAGAAGGTAAAACAATATCTGGATATCATGGCGTCCCTTCGCCTGAACGTCTTCCACTGGCACCTGACCGACGAACCGGGCTGGCGCATCGAGATCAAGCGTTATCCGAAGCTGACCACCGAAGGAGCTGTCGGCAACTGGCACGACCCGAAAGCACCCGCTACGTTCTACACCCAGGAAGAGATCAAGGAGATCGTTGCCTATGCAGCCGATCGCCACATCATGGTCGTTCCCGAATTCGACATGCCGGGCCATGCTACTGCTGTCTGCCGTTCCTATCCTGAAATCTCCGGCGGAGGCGAGGGCAAATGGCAGCATTTCACGTTCCATCCCTGCAAGGAAGAGACGTTCGAGTTTATCAGCAACGTGCTCGACGAGATCGTCGCCCTGTTCCCGTCTCCCTATATCCATATCGGAGGCGACGAGGTGCACTACGGCAACCAAAGTTGGTTCACCGATCCCGAAATCCAGCAGTTTATCAAAGATAAGAACTTAGGCAACGAAACGGGCCTGGAACAGTATTTTATCCGCCGTGCTGCCGATATCGTGGCTTCCAAGGGCAAGACGATGATCGGCTGGGACGAGATGATCGATGCCGGTGTCTCTCCCGACAAGGCTGTCATCATGTGGTGGCGCCACGACCGCAAACACCAGTTGGTGAAGGCGCTCGAAAACGGCTACCGGGTGATTATGACCCCGCGCCGTCCGTTGTATGCCGACTTCGTCCAGTACGGCGGCCATAAGGTGGGCCGTGTGTGGGGCGGTTACAACACGATCGAGGACATCTACCGTTTCCCTGAACCGATCATCCATCTGACACGCGATTATGAAGACCAGGTGATGGGCCTCCAGTTCTCCCTTTGGACGGAACGGGTCGCTGATGCCAAGCGTCTGGACTATATGACTTTCCCCCGCCTGGTAGCTGTCGCCGAATCCGCCTGGACTCCTGCCAAGTCGAAGGAATGCAGCCTCTTTATGCAGAAGCTCCCTTACTTCCTGCGATTCCTCGGTGAAAAAGGCATCTACTACTTCAACCCCTTCAACCCCGAATCTACACCCGAACCCAGTGCACCGGACAAGGACGATGTGTTGAAGAATGGATAAGATATAAAGCACTGTCTTTTGCTGTCTGCTTCAGCAGACGGATGAATAAATATCCGGCTTTTCCAGTTCCTCTGTGGGGTTTACCCTCCTTTTTGGAAAAAGTGCAAAAAAGGGACAGGTCGGGGCTTGCCGGAAAATGTCTCTAAACAATTGATTACAATATATATAGTAAAGTCTTTTATCTACTGGTGGAAAGTTCATTTTCTGCCCTGTTTTTAGGGGTAGCTTTTGTCCTGCTTTTGCTTGTATATTATTGGGAATAAATAAGATAGGAGGCTTTTTCAAAATGACAAAAAAACGTACGTTTAAATTCGTCATAATTATATAACAAAGTTAGCAATAATCGGCGAGATATGGAAAAGTAGAGCAAAGTTATTGAGAAATAGGCTTTTGAGAAAATAGTTTCTGTAACCAGATGACGGGAAAAGTTAAGTCTGAACCAAGTTAAGACTTTGCTACGTTACCGATTCGTCATCCTGCATAATTGGTGGTATCGGAGCTTGGGAAGAATAGCGAAATACACTATTATATAGTGAGTTACTGACAACTTACGCAACAATTCCGGTAACGGATGATAATTGCGCCGTTCCTCTGCGATTTGCGTATTGACGAAGATGGTGGCATGAAGATACAAATGATGTCTTTCCCTTGCCGGGGCATCCCCCGGCAAGGGAAAGAAGTAATGAATCATCAAATCATCAGTCATCAGCGATTGTGCAACCCGCATTGCCTTCGCTTGTACCTGATGGTATTGGGCCTGCTGGCTTTGTGGGAGGGCCGTTCGGAGGTCGTGTTGGGGTGTTTGGGAGCCCTGTTGACACTCTCGGGGTACGGGGATACGGAGAGAGACATGACGGGAAGCGGAAACAAAAACAGCAACTCCCCGTCGTTGCCGGCTGGGGGTTGCTGATGTATGCTGCGGTCTCCTGTTTCTGTTAGCGTGAGGGAGGAGGATTAGAAACGTCTTTTCTTACGAGCGTCGCGTGCGGCGGCAGTCCGTTTCCACGGGCGGTCGCTGTCGCGTTCGTCTTTGCGGAAGGTGCGGTCCGAACGGTCTCCACCCCGGCGTCCACTGTCTTTGGAACCCCGTTTGCCTTTGTAGCCGTCATCGCTGCGCCGTCCGCCGTAACTGCGTTTGCCACCGCGTCCGCCTTCTTCTTTTTTGCCCTGTGCAGGTTCGACGGAGATGCGCCGTCCGTCCACTTCGAACCCGTTCATGCTGTCCATCACGCGCTGGGCTTCACCCTCTTCCACTTCGAAGAAAGAGAAGTTTTCGCGCAGGTCGATCTTGCCGATGCGCACCTTGCCCGGCACACATTTGTTGACCAGTTCGATCAGCTGGTTCGGATATAGGCCGTCGGCCTTGCCGAAGTTGAGGAAGAAACGCGAATAGCCCTCTTCGGCCGCATGTGCACGGCGTTCGCCCCGTTCGCTGCGAGAGGAACGTTCGTCTACCTGCTGGATCTCGTCGGCATCCTTGTAGTAATCGATCATACGGTTGAATTCGAGCGAAACGACACGTTTGATGATGTCTTCCTTGTCCAGCCATTCCAACTTGCGGTAGATTTGGGGCATCAGGGAGGCGATCTCCTCCTCGTTCACCTTCACCTTTTCGATCTGGTCGACGAGGTTGAAAAGCTGCTTTTCGCAGATAGCATGTCCGGTAGGCATTTCGCCTTTCTCGAATTTCTTGTTGATGATCCTTTCGATCTCGCGGATTTTGCCTTTCTCCTTCACGTGGCAGATGGAGATGGAGATACCCGTCTTTCCCGCACGGCCCGTACGGCCACGGCGGTGCGTGTAGGATTCCACTTCATCGGGCAGGCCGTAGTTGATCACGTGTGTCAGATCGTCCACATCCAGGCCGCGGGCAGCCACATCGGTAGCAACTAAGAGTTGGATGTTTTTGACGCGGAACTTCTGCATCACGTAGTCGCGCTGCGCCTGGCTCAGTTCGCCGTGCAGCGAGTCGGCGTTGTAGCCGTCCTGTATCAGTTTGTCGGCGATCTCCTGCGTCTCTTTGCGGGTACGGCAGAAGACGATGCCGTAGATGTTCGGGTAGAAGTCGGCGATGCGTTTCAGAGCCAGGTACTTGTCGCGTGCCTGTACCATATAATAGATATCGCGGATGTTCTTGTTTCCTTCGTTCTTGTTGCCGATCACGATCTCCTTCGGATTCTTCATGTACTTCTTCGTGATGTTGGCGATCTCTTTCGGCATGGTGGCCGAGAAGAGCAGCATGTTGCGGTTCTCCGGCACTTCGGCGAGGATGGCGTTGATGCTGTCGGTGAACCCCATGTTCAGCATCTCGTCCGCCTCGTCCATGATGACGTTCTTCACCAGGCTGAGGTCTACCGTCTTGCGGTTCATCAGGTCCAGGAGGCGTCCCGGAGTGGCTACGACCACGTGCACGCCACGCTTCAGCGTCTTGATCTGACTCTCGATGCTGGAACCTCCGTACACCGGGAGGACCTTCAGGTTGTCGATATACTTGGAGTAGTCGTTCAGGTCGTCGGCGATCTGTAAACATAGCTCACGAGTGGGACAGAGTACGAGTGCTTGGGGGTGGTATGTAGTCACATCGATTTTTTGCAGGATCGGAAGGCCGAAAGCGGCTGTCTTTCCCGTACCTGTTTGTGCTAATGCAATTACGTCGTTGTCATCTCCCAGTAGGAAAGGAATCACTTCCTCCTGTACCGGCATGGGCGATTCGTAGCCCATTTCTTGAATTGCCTTCAGTATTGGTGCGGCAACTCCTAATTCTTCAAATGTTTTCAAAATGTGATATATGTATATATAATAAATTCAGAGTGGGGACAAAGGTACGCAAATAATTTGGATACCGGTTAGTTTAGTATGATATCTTTTAATGTATCGCGCTCTTTTTCCGTGAGATGCAATCCTTTCGACAGATATTTGTCGGTCGAACCATATTCTTTCTTTATTTTATGGAAGGCCAGATCCAGCCATGTCTCGTTTGCACCGAGCAGCACGGTGATGGTTTCCTGGGCGTCCGTATTGAGGTTGCGTGCCATATAGGCAAGGCTGCGCAGGTCTATGTGGTTGTTGGAAGCCATATAGTCTTTCATGATCGTTTCTTCCGGCACATCGAGGGCTATCAGCAGCATGGCCGTCAGGAAGCCGGCACGGTCTTTTCCCATCGAGCAGTTCACGAGGATCGGGTAGTTGTCCTTGTCGAGAAAGACTTTCAGGGCTTTGCCGAATTGTTCGCTGTTGTCCGTCACATAGCTGATATAGGTGTCCTGCATATACACGAGCCCGTCGCCTTTGCGTATGCGTCCTTCTTCCAGGCGTCGGGTGATCTGTTCTTTGCCTTTTACCGGGATCGGGATGGAGATGATGTTCGCCCCTGCATATTTTTCCGGAGCGAGGGCTATTTCGTCTTCTCCCCGTAGGTCGATGACAGTTTTGATCTTCAGGTTATCCAGCCGGATCGTGTCGTTGCGGCTAAGTGCCTTGAGCTCGCCCGAGCGGAATATCTTGCCCCAGCCGGTCATACGGTTCCCGTGTTCGCTGAAGTAGCCTCCTATGTCGCGCAGGTTCTGGACGCTGTCCATCTGTACCGAGCGGGCGCCGACAGTGCGGTAATATTTGTCGTTGAAAGACAGTAGGAAATATTTGCGGGTGATGTTGTCGTTCGTGATGTAGGTCACTCTCCCGTCATTGATGTCGGCATAGCTGCACGGTCGCGACATGTCGAAGGAGTTGGGGGTGTCGGATACATAAAGTTTCATCGTCCCGTCGGTATGGGGGTCTGTTTCCCATTTGATAATATAGTTGCCGATGTCGTCACGCAGGCATATGGCACGAATTTCAGGTGCTCTGCCGGAGCTGCATCCTGCCAATAAGGCCACACTGGTGAACAAGAAAAGAATCCGTTTCAATATCATACTTCTACTACTCATGCAAAGCAAAGATAGTGAAAAACACGTGTCTTTATACCCCTTTATCTTCCTGGTTAATGATATTTAAGACTGGGAGAGGTAGGAGGTTGCGAATTCTTTAGAAATGTAATTGTCGTAGCTGCGGCAAACCTCGGTTGCCAGATCGATCCCGCACCGGATGATATTCGCCCATGTCTCTTTCGGGAGGGTGGCGAGGTCACGGTGACGGACATTATTTTTTAACAGACCGTAGAGGATGCCAGCATTGAAGTTGTCGCCGGCTCCGATCGTACTGACCGGGCGGATGGAGGGCGAGTCAAAATGAAGGCGCAGGTCGCCGTGGTAGAGGTTCACGCCTCCGGCTCCGTGAGTGGTGATGAAACGGTCGCAGTAGAAACGGATATGGTCGGTGTAGACTTTTTCACTGTCGGCCTCCCCGAAGATATTGAGGAAGTCCTCGTCCGAGCCGCGTATGATATTGGCATATTCGAAGTTTTCGAGCAATGTAGGGGCGAGGTGTATCGCTTCATGGGCGTGCGCCTTGCGGAAATTCGGGTCGTAGTAGAGGATCGCCTTGCGCTGGCGTGCATAGTCGAGAAATTCCACCATCCGTTCCCTAAGCGCCGGGTTCAGTGAGTAATAGGAGCCGTAGATGAAGATGTCGTCTTCGTTGATCTCCGGCAGGGGCACGTCGAGGCGTTGCTTCGGATAATCCTTGTAGAAAGTGTAGTCGGCATTGCTGTCGTTGTCCAGGAACGCGAGCGAAATCGGGCTTTTGCCATCCGGGAAACGGTCGACGTAGCGGGTGGAAATGTTGTTTTCCTTCATGAAGTCGCGTATGATGTCGCCGACATGGTCGTTTCCCACTTCGCTGATGAAAGAGACAGGTACACCCAGGCGTCCTAACGAGATGAGGCCGTTGAAGGTCGATCCGCCGGGCACTGCCGTATGGGGTCGGTTGTTCCTGAAGATGATGTCGAGAATGGTTTCCCCGATGCCGATTACCTTCCTCATGCTCTTTATTTGTTTACGGTTTTACACTGTTCGCGGCTTTTCGAACCCAGGTAACCGCCGTGATGCCGTTTGGCATAGTCGGGATAGCCGAAGTTGATGCGTTTCATGGTGCCGACTACCAACAGGTCGCCTATCACCGTCATGACCGTGGTCGATGTGGTGGGGGTGAGGCCTAAAGGACACACTTCTTTCGGCGCACCGGTCGGCAGGCAGATCGTCGCTTCGGCTGCCAGCGGGCTGTCGGGGTTGCCGGTGATAACGATAAACTGCATCTCCGGTACGAGACCGCGTGTCAGCTCCACCAGTTCGAGCAGTTCGCGTGTCTTGCCGGAGTTGGAGATGAGCAGCATGACATCGTTCTTGCGGACGATGCCGAGGTCGCCGTGTTGTGCTTCGCTGGGATGCAGGAAGTAGGCGGGCGTGCCGGTCGAACAGAAGGTGGTCGCGATGTTCATGGCGATCTGTCCTGCTTTTCCCATACCGCTGGTGATCAGATTCCCTCCGAGTTCGTGTACATGTTTCACAATGAGTGTCACAGCCTCTTCATAGCCGTCGGTTATCGGAATATTGCGTACTGCTTCAGCTTCCTGTTGCAGAATGGATGAGATTGCTTCGTTTATCATAGCCTTTAAAATGATTCTATATGGTGTTATGAACTTAACAAAGTGCAAAAGTATCTATTTTAATGATACCTGCACATGGAATGACCTATATTTTTGTACTTTTGTGCCTCCTAATGAATGGATCATGGAAAAAGATTACTTCTCACATATTTTACCAAACGGTTTGCGTATCGTACATCTTCCTTCTGCATCCCCGGTGTCGTATTGCGGGTTTGCCGTGAATGCCGGGACACGGGATGAGGAAATGGATGAATTTGGCTTGGCTCACTTTGTCGAACACATGATATTCAAGGGGACGGAAAAGCGTAAGTCCTGGCATATCCTGAATCGGATGGAGAATGTGGGAGGGGAGCTGAACGCCTATACCACAAAGGAGGAGACTTTCGTCTATTCTATTTTTATGGAAGAGCATTTCCGGAGAGCTTTCGAACTGCTGTCCGACCTGGTGTTCCATTCGCAGTTCCCGGAGCAGGAGATCGAGAAGGAGGTGGATGTGATCCTGGACGAAATCAATTCATACGAGGACAGCCCTTCGGAACTGATCTTCGATGAATTCGAGAATTTGCTGTTCGACGGACATGCGTTGGGACATAACATCTTGGGAGACGAGCAGTCGCTGCTCGGTTTCGGCAGCGAGTCCGGCAAGTCGTTTATGAGGCGGTTCTATGCCCCCGAAAACATGGTGTTCTTCTCGATGGGCCGGATTCCGTTCAAGAAGATCGTGCAGATGGCGGAAAGCACCCTGTCGGATATCGCTTTCCCGATGGCGGCACGTAACCGGACGGCACCCGGCGAGCTCCTTCCCGTCAGCCGCCAGATACACAAGGATACCCATCAGGCGCATGTGCTGATCGGGGGACGGGCATACAGCATGCACGATGAGAAACGCCTGCCGTTGTTCTTGCTGAATAACCTCTTGGGAGGGCCGGGCATGAACAACCGTTTGAATGTCTCTCTCAGGGAAAAGAACGGGCTTGTCTATAACGTCGAATCGAACGTGACTTCTTATACCGATACGGGGCTGGCAAGCATCTACTTCGGGACTGATCCGAAGAACAAGGAGAAGGCGATCAGGCTTGTTTACAAGGAACTGGCGAAGCTGCGTGAGGTGAAGCTGACCGCAACCCAGTTGGCGGCGGCCAAGAAGCAGGTGATCGGACAATTGGGCGTCTCCGGCGATAATCGGGAAGGCCTGTTTTTGGGGCTGGGTAAGAGCTTTCTCCATTATAACCGCTACGACACCCTGCCGGAAGTCTTCGCCAAGGTGGAGAAGCTGACCGCCGGAGAGATACGAGAGGTCGCCAACGAGATCTTTGCACCTGAACGGTTGTTCAGTCTGATCTTCCAATAAGAAGCGCTTACCAGCATTCCGCCTTTTCCTTCAGTTCCGGCAGCTTGTTCTTGTCGAACACAGGGCTCTTGATCCCGCTACGTTTTTGAGCAATGTAATCGTGCAGCAGCAGGAAGGCCTGTTTGCTCAGCAACGAGATGGCGAACAGGTTGCAGATCGTCATGAAAGCCATCGTGATATCCGCCAGGCTCCAGGCGAGTTCCAGACTTGCTAGCGCCCCGAACATCACCATACCGCCGACCGCCAGACGGTAGATATAGAGCACGCTTTTTTTCGGTGTGATGAAACGAATGTTCGCTTCCCCGTAATAGTAGTTCCCGATAATGCTGCTGAAAGCGAACAGGAAGATCGCTACGGCAACGAATATCCCTCCGGCTTTTCCCACTTCGAGCGTCAGGGCATGCTGTGTCAGTTGTACCCCGTTTACTGAACCGTCCAACGGCGCCCCGCTGAACAGGATGATAAAAGCCGTGCAGGTACAGATCAGCAAGGTGTCGGTGAAAACACCCAGAGTCTGGATCAATCCCTGTTTGACCGGATGTGTGACGGATGCCGTGGCCGCTACGTTCGGAGCCGATCCCATACCTGCCTCGTTGCTGAACAGGCCGCGCTTGATCCCTTGCATCAGAGCGGCGCTGATCGTACCGCCTGCCGCCTGTTCCCATCCGAAAGCGCTGCTTACGATCAGTTTGATGACGGCCGGCAGTTCCGTGATATTGAACAGTACGATCCCCGAGGCGAGCGCCACGTATCCCAATGCCATTACGGGGACGATCACGCTGCTGACTTTGGCTATTCGCTGGATTCCTCCGAAGATAATGGTAAGTGTCAGTACGGTCAGTACCGCACCTACGATCCTCGGATCGAAACCGAACGAGCCTTGCATGGCGGCGCAAATCGTGTTGCTTTGTACCGAGTTGAACGCGAAACCGAAGGTGACGGAGATCAAGATGGCGAACAGTATGCCCATCCAGTTCAGTCCCAATCCGTATCGCATATAGTAGGCAGGCCCCCCGATGAAGGATTCTTTTCCTTTCCGTTTGTAAAGCTGTGCGAGTGTAGATTCGACGAAAGCGCTGGCCGAACCTAACAGGGCGATGGTCCACATCCAGAACACTGCTCCCGGACCTCCTACGGCTATGGCTGTGGCTACTCCCGCCAGGTTGCCTGTCCCGACACGGCTGGCAAGCGATACAGCGAATGCCTGGAAGGATGAGATGTGCTTTTCACCTTCATGGGCTTTGTTGGCGGAGTCACCGAGCACACGTATCATCTCCCGGAACATACGGAACTGGACGAAACGGGTTTTGAAAGTGAACCGGAAGGCGCATCCTAACAGCATGATAATTAAAACATACGACCATAGGAGGTCGTTAATCCCGCTGATCCAGTTGTTCAGTATTTCCATTTGGCAGTTTATCGTCTTGATAATTACGTGAATATTGAGATGCAAACCTAAAGAAAATATTCTGTATGGACAAGAATATTAAATTTTGCACACACAAATAAATATTTTCGTATCTTTGAAAGATTATTAACTAAGGTGTGAAATTATGAAGGCAATAGAACCGAGTCTGGTCAAAGACAATTTTATAGAGATCATCGGAAAAGAGTGGATGCTGGTAAGCGCCGGCGACAAGGACAAGTTCAACATGATGACGGCGAGTTGGGGGGGCGTAGGCTTCCTGTGGAACAAGCCGGTAGTGTTCGTCTTTATCCGTCCGGAACGTTATACCCGCGAGTTTGTCGATGCGAAGGGAGCTTTCACGCTGTCCTTTTTAGGAGAAGAGCATAAGACTGCCCATAAGATTTGCGGGGCGAAATCGGGACGGGATATCGACAAGGTGGCAGCGACAGGTTTGACGCCTTGTTTTACCGATCTGGGTAATCCTTGTTTCGAGGAATCGCGCCTGACGCTCGAATGCAAAACCCTGTACGTGACTAAGATGGATAAGGATCATTTTGTTGATCCTGCCTTATACGAGAAATGGTACAGCGCAATGGCAGGGAATCCGCATAACGTCTATGTGGCGGAAATCTTAAATGCTTGGGAGAGATGATCTCCCGTTCGTATGGATATCCGGATTGATTAGTTTGATTTGCTTCAGATAAACCATGGTTCTCTATTTTCAATTAAATTGTCTTTCTCTTGTCATATCTTTGCAATATGTATGCTTTTCCTTTGCCCGCGGAAAATAAAAAGAGTATACTTATAGACACAATAAATAACACTGCTTCGTTTTTTATAATAACTGATTTACGTGTTTAGGCTTTATGTCTCAGGGATGAGGGGTAAAGCTTGTTTTTGTGTGTTGTATTTGGCACTTGTCATGCTTCGATGAGCGACAGGAGGACACCTGTGTCAAAAAGTTGGACGGTTGGGCGTCAAAAAATTGGACGGTTGGCGGGAGGTGTTTTTGAAATGCTTTTGATAGTCTGAATGTTACATTTCTGGCACGTCGTTTGCTTTCTTTCTGTCATGATGAATGCACAGATAACGATCAAACGAGGTTTGTCTCTTTTTCTTCTCGTCTTCCTGGCTTCGCCGGGAAACCTGCGGGCGCAGTCCGGCTGGACGGTGGACGACTGCATGCGCTATGCCGTCGAACAGAACTACCGCGTGCGGAACAGTCGCCTGGATACACGGATTGCCGGGGAAGACCTTACCGCCGCCTATGGTGATTTCCTGCCCTCAGTAAGTGCTACCGGCGCATTGGGCAAACGTTTGGGGCGTTCGGTGGACCCGAAAACGAACCTCTATACTTCCTCTTCCTTTTTAGAGAGCACGATGGGGCTGAATGTCTCGCTTCCGGTGTTCGACGGCTTTACGCGCGTCAACCGGTTGCAGTTCCGCAAACTGAACAAGCAGATCGGCGGCCTCACGGAGCAGATCGAGGAGAACCGGATTGCCTTCGAGGTGATGGATGCTTTCTATCGCCTCTGCTTCGATAAGAAGATGTACGAGCTTGCTGTCGAGCAGCGGAAGTTGAGCGAACGCTATCACGAGCAGATGCTCGAATATGTGGATCTTGGCATGCGTTCCCCTTCTGATTTGCAGGAGGTGAAGGCGCGCCTGCAATCTGATATTTACCAGGAGACGGTGAAGGCGAACGGTTGCCGCCTCTCGCTGCTTGCCTTGAAGGAACTGCTGAATATGCGGGATACCGATACGCTGGCGATCTCTCCCGACGGGGAGGGCGAATTTCCCGTGCTTCCTGTACTGGAATCCAACGAGATCTATGCCGCCTCCGAAACATCCCTGCCGGAATTCCGGGCTATGGAACTGAGGGAGAAAGCTTCCCGCAAGTCACTGGCAATAGCGTCCGGGGCTTTTTCTCCTTCCATCAGTGCGGAATTCAGCCTCTATTCCGGTTACTACGACACGGAACGGGATGACCTGGGCGAGATCATCCCGATCAAAGACCAGTTGAAGAATAACATGAACAAATATATCGGCGTGAGCGTCTCGCTGCCTCTGTTCAGCGGACTTTCCCGCCTGACAGATGTCCGGAAGGAACGTTTCCGCCTGCAAAGGATACGGAACGAGAACGAGCAGCAACGCCTCAGTCTCTACAAGGAAATAGACGACGCCTGCCTTTCACTCCGGGCTGCCGCCGAGGAACACCGTCAGGCGGTCGAACAACTCCGCACTTCCACCGTCACGCTGAAAGAGAGCGAGGAGAAATGGGAGGAGGGGATGATCTCCGTGTTCGAACTGATGGAGAAGCGGAACCTCTATATACTGGCCAAGGCAGAACTGTCGCGCACCCGTTTGCAGTATGAGTTGAAAAGCCGCACGGTAGACTTCTACCGCACAGGCTCATTTTTAGGAACCGAATAAATACAACAAGAATGGCAATCAATAGCATGGACACCCGTATTGAGCGGAAGTCCCGGTTTAAGAAGAAACACATCTATTCCTTGATAGGAATTGCCGTCGGGCTGCTTTGCCTGCTTTGGCTTCTTTTTCGTGATACTTCCTCTTCCCTGAAAGTGGAGAAAGAACGCATTACGATCGCTACCGTGCAGAAAGGAGAGTTCAACGACTACATCCGGGTTATCGGGCAGGTACTGCCGGATCGTATCATCTATCTTGACGCCATCGAGGGTGGGCGCGTCGAAGAACGCCTGATCGAGGAAGGGGCGCAGGTGCGGGCGGGCGACGTGATCCTCCGCCTCAGTAACCCGCTCCTGAACATCGGCATCCTGCAAAGCGAAGCCGACTTGGCCTATCAGGAAAACGAACTTCGCAACACCCGTCTCAGCATGGAGCAGGAACATCTCCGGCTGAAACAGGACCGCATCGGCCTGAGTAAGGAATTGGTGCAGAAGGAACGCCGTTTCAGGCAATACGAACGCCTGTATAAGAAGAACCTGCTGGCCCGCGAAGATTACTTGCAGGCTGAGGAAGATTACGAGGCCGCCCTCGGACAGTTGGCCGTTGTGGACGAACGGATCAAGCAGGACGACCTGTTCCGCAGTAGCCAGCTACAGAGCCTGGACGAGAACATCCGGAATATGAAGAAGAGTCTCTCCCTGGTTCGCGAGCGACTGGAAAACCTGAAGGTGAAGGCGCCCGTCGACGGGCAGTTAGGAAACCTGGAGGCCCAGATCGGCCAGTCCATCGCCCAGGGCGAACGTATCGGCCAGGTGATCACGCCCGAACTGAAGGTGGAAGCCAAGATCGACGAGCACTACGTGGAACGTGTCATGCCCGGACTCCCTGCGAGCTTCGAACGGGAAGGAAAGAAATACGATATGGAGGTGACGAAAGTCTATCCCGAAGTGCGGGAAGGACAGTTTCGCACCGACCTACATTTTGTCTCCGGCCGGCCGGAAAACATCCGTGCCGGGCAAACCTACCACCTGAACCTGCAACTGGGCGATCCCGTGCAGACGGTGATTGTTCCACGTGGAAGCTTCTACCAGGCAAGCGGCGGCGAGTATATGTATGTGGTGGATGAAGAAGAGAAGACGGCTCGCCGCCGCCCTGTCCGTATCGGCCGCCAGAACCCGCAGTATTACGAGGTCGTGGAAGGGTTGCAACCGGGAGAGAAGGTGATTATTTCCGGATATGACTTGTTTGGTGAGAATGAACGATTAATTTTACGCTGATGGAATATTGGTCTCAAGTAATCAAAAGCCAACGGGCGCGGAAGTCTCTTTCCGCCCTGAATGTATTCGGTCTTTCCGTTTGTGTTGGCGCGGCGCTGCTGATTATGCTCTATGTACGGTTCGAATTGAGTTTCGATTCGTTCCACGACGGGGATCGCATCTACCGTGTGGAGAGCCGTCTTTATGAAGGGGCAACCTTGACGGATAATTGGGCGACGACTTCTTTCGGGCATGCTCCCGCCATGTATCGCGAGATTCCGGGCATAGAGCAGTATGTACGTGTGACGGCACAAGATCGCGGACAAGAGGTGACGTTCGGTGATCGGCAGTTTATCGAAGAACAGTACTGTTATACCGAACCGGCTTTTTTCGATCTCTTCAATTTCCCGATCCTCAAGGGGGAGAAGGGTGGACAGTTGGTCCGTCCGAATACGATGGTGATTACCGAAAGTGCTGCACGTCGTTATTTTGCCGGTGGTGATCCTATCGGCAAAGTGCTGACTTTCCGTACATCTTCGTCCGAACAGCATTTCGAGGTGACGGGCGTGATTGCCGATATGCCTTATAATTCGCATCTGCATTATGACTTCCTGTTGTCTTATTCGACTATTCCGGAGGCAAGGCGCGATATTTGGTATATCCACGGTGTCTATACGTATGTCCGGCTTGAACCGGGAAAGAAACCGGGCGATATTGAAGCGGCTTTCCATTCCATCTCTGAAAAATATAAGACGGCGGCATTGAAACATAAGGACTGGAGGGTCGAACTGGTTCGTTTGCGGTATATTCATCTGACTCCCCGTAAGTCTTATGAGAAAGAGGCGAAAGGTAGTCGTATGGCTGTACGTATCCTTTCGGTGATGGTAGTCGCCCTTTTACTGATCGGCTGGGTGAACGCGCTGAACCTGACGGTTGCCCGTTATCTGGAACGTGGCAGGGAGTTTGGTATTCGCAAGGCGTTCGGGGCTTCCCGCCGGCAGGTGATCCTGCAAGGATTGCTGGAAGCAGGGTTGTTGAACTTGTCGGCTTTGATCTTGGCTCTCGGATGGGTCGAGGTACTGTTGCCTTTTGTCTGCCGTTGGGTAGGATTGGATTTTGCTGCCGGCGCGTTCCGTTTGCCGGAATTCTGGAGTATGGCGGCAGCGTGTTTTATAGGGGGAACTTTGTTTACCGGACTGTATCCTTCATTCCTGCTGACACGCATCCGTCCAGCGGATATCATGCGAGGAAAATTACTGCATGGCCGTAAGGGAAACCGGATGCGGAAGATGTTGATTGTGGCTCAGTTTCTTGCTTCTTTCGTTCTGGTTTCCGGTACGTTGGTGGTGATCGGACAGGTTCGTTATATGCAGCTGGAGACTTCTTCCGCTTCTTCGAACCGGGTACTGGTGGTGAAATATCCGGCTTTTACCGATGATATGTCCGTCAAAATGGAGAGTTTCAAGAAACGGTTGGGACAGATACCTTATGTTGTCCGTGTCTCTATTTCCGGTGCTGTGCCGGGCGTTGAGGTGGCGAACTACTTTACCAATCGTCCTTACGGCAGCGATCCATCCGAAGTGAAGCTGATACAGATGTTTGCTGTCGATTATGATTATCTGGCGCTTTATTCGCCGGAAATGCTTTGTGGACGTGGTTTCTCGGAAGCATACGGCAATGAACGGAATAAGGTCGTCCTGAACGAAGAGGCGGTGCGTCTGCTTGGTTATCCTTCTCCGGAAGAGGCGTTAGGAAAGCAGTTGGAGATGGAAGTGCTGGAAGATCCACTCGAAGTTGTCGGGGTTGTGAAAAATTATCATCAGCAGTCGCTTGCGGAACCGTATAAGCCGATCCTCTTTTTCCTGAAAGAACGGGTCCCGTTTATTGCGACTCCTTATATATCCGTCAAGATGGATGGTCCGGTTAATTCTGACTGCTTGGCTGAAGTGGAACAAATGTACCGGACTTATTTTCCGTCCGCCCTTTTTTCTTATTTCTATCTCGATGATTATCAGGATAGCTTGTATAAGTCGGATCGCAATTTCGGTTGGATTTTTGCCAGTGCGTCATTATTGGCAGTCTTTGTGGCCTGCTTGGGATTATGGGTCGTGACGTTTTTTTCTACTCTGGCACGAGTGAAAGAGGTTGGGATACGGAAGGTTTTGGGAGCCGGTAAAATAAGTCTTTTTGTTGTTTTGACACGTGAATTGCTACTTCTTACGGTGCTGGCCACTGTATTGGGACTTCCTGTTTCTGTGGTTTTGATGAACGGATGGCTGGAGAGTTATGCTTTTCATATCGTGTTGCCTTGGTGGGTGTACGGAGTCGCATTTGTGTTGTTGATGTGTGTCGCTTTCTTGACGGTAGTCAGACAGGTGTGGCGTGTGGTTCGGTTGAAGCCGATGCGTATTCTCAGGAACGAATGATTTAAATGAATATAATATGATTAAAACAGAGAATCTGTCTATGGTCTTCACCACCGAGGAGGTGCAGACGAAAGCATTGAACGAGGTGAACATCGAGGTCAAACAGGGTGAGTTTGTGGCCATTATGGGGCCTTCTGGCTGTGGCAAGTCGACCTTATTGAATATCTTGGGAACGCTTGATTCGCCGACTTCCGGCAAATATTTCTTTAACGGCAAGGAGATAGACAAGATGGGAGAGAGCCAGTTGACGGCTTTCCGTAAAGGGAATATCGGTTTCGTATTCCAGAGTTTCAACCTGATAGACGAGCTGACAGTCTTCGAGAACGTGGAACTGCCGTTGGTTTATCTTGGCTGCCGGAAGTCCGAACGCAAGCGGAAGGTGATGGAAGTCCTCGACCGGATGAATATCGCCCATCGTGCCGGACATTTTCCGCAGCAGCTATCCGGCGGACAACAGCAACGTGTGGCGATAGCGCGCGCTGTGGTGACGGATTGTCCGCTGATCCTTGCCGACGAACCGACGGGAAACCTGGATTCGACAAACGGGGCGGAGGTGATGGAATTACTTCGAGAACTGAACGGGCAGGGGACGACGATCGTCATGGTCACGCACTCGGAACGGGATGCCAGCTTCGCACGCCGGATTATCCATCTTTTGGACGGCCGGGTCGTTTCCTGAATATTCATCTTTGAAAATCTTCATCATAATGATAGTAACAAACTATTGGAACTGTGCGTGGCGCAGCCTTACTAAAAAGAAAGGTTTCAGTGTCGTCAATATAGTCGGTCTGGCGATCGGCATGGCGGCAGCCTTGCTGATCCTGACCTATGTGGCTTTCGAATACAGCTACGACGATATGCACAGCCGGCAGGATCGTATCTTCAGGGTTGAAGCCCGGTTTTATGAGAACGGGGAGCTGACGGATGATTGGGCCAGTTCGTCTGCCGGCTATGCTACGGCTATGAAGCAAAACATGAGTGCTGTCGAGGATTATACACGTGTCGGAAGCCAGTATTATCCGGAGCAGGTCGTGAAATACAACGAACTGCTATGTCGGGAGACAGGTATAGGCTATGCGGAAGCTAACTTTTTCGATTTCTTTGACTTCAAACTCTTGAAGGGAAATAAAGAAAGTTGTCTGGACGGACCGAACAAGGTAGTTATCACCGAACGTATTGCCCGGAAATATTTCAAGGGAGCGGACCCGATCGGGAAAATCCTGATCTTCCGAAGCAATATAGGAGAGGAAGCTTGCGAAGTGACGGGTATAATGGAAGATATGCCGATCAATACGCATATTCGCTATAATCTGCTGATCTCCTACAAGACGCTCCCGAAGTGGATGGATGAATATTGGTATCGCCACGAAGTCTATTCGTATGTCTTGCTGAAGTCGGCGAACCTGAAAACGCAGGTGGAAGAGGATTTCCCAGTAATGGCGGAGAAGTATAAGACGGAAGAGGCATTGAAGAATAAAACTTGGGCGATCCAGTTGACGAACCTCCGCGATATCCATCTGAATCCGCAGAAAGCTTATGAGCCGGAGGTGAAGGGGAATCGTTCTTCTATCTGGGTGTTGATCTGTACGGCACTTGCTATCCTTTGTATTGCTTGGATCAATTATATCAATATGACGGTAGCCCGTTCGATGGAACGAGCCAAAGAGATCGGTATACGTCGGACTTCGGGGGCAAGCCGGAGGCAGGTTATTTCACAGTTCCTTTTCGAATCGTTGGTGACGAACAGTATTGCTTTTATCCTGGCTATCGGGCTGATGGAGGCGTTGATGCCTTCTTTCAATAACCTGACGGGACGGGATCTGAGTTTTTCCGTCTGGTTTACGACTTCACTGGGGTGGTATCTGTTGCTGATCTTTGCTGCCGGTGTGTTTCTGTCCGGCTTTTACCCGGCGACGGTTTTGTCCGGCATCAAGCCGATCCGGATGTTGAAAGGAAAGTTTACCCATACGCATGGGGCGACGGTCACCCGCAAGGTTTTGGTGGTGTTGCAATACACGGCTTCTCTGGTGTTGCTTTGCGGGACGTTGATCGTGTACGCGCAACTTCAATATATGCGGAATGCTTCTTTGGGGGTACGGGTGGACCAGACGCTGGTTCTTAAGTTCCCGGCGCAATGCGAGGAACTGGCTATGAAGTTGGAAGCATTTAAGAAAGAGGTGGCGTTATTGCCCTCCGTCAGGGCGGTGACGGTTTCTGGTGCAGTTCCCGGAACGGAGGTAACCGACTTCCTGTCCATCGTCCGCGAAAGTGATGTGACGAAGCAGACGCGCCTGTTGGAGATGTTGAACTGCGATGAGTTTTTTCTGGAAGCTTATGATCTGAAGTTCGTTTCCGGCCGTGGTTTTTCCGAAGATTACGGGGGAGATGTTTATAAGATCGTCCTGAACGAATCGGCTGTCCGTACGTTGGGATTCGAATCGTCCGATGCCGCTTTGGGGCAACGCTTGTCTGTCGAAACCGTCGATCAGCCGATGCAGATTATCGGGGTCGTGAAGGATTATCATCAACAATCGCTTAACAAAGATTTTACGCCGATCTTGTTTGCCCTGCATGAGAAATTGAGTTGGATGAAACAACGTTATATCTCTGTCGTTATGGAGAACGGTAACCCGCGTGATCTCGTGAAACAGGTCGAAGGAGTGTGGGAACGTTATTTCCCGGATTCCAGCTATGATTATTTCTTTCTCGACCAGTTTTTTGACCAGCAATACCGACAGGATGAAGTGTTCGGGCTGATTGTGGCACTTTTTGCGATATTGGCGATCTTTATCTCTTGTATGGGATTGGCTGTTCTGGTTATGTTTTCTTGTTCGACTCGTATCCGGGAGATGGGAATCCGGAAGGTTCTGGGAGCTTCCCGGAGGCAGCTTTTCTTTGAATTGGGGCGAGAGTTCTTCCTGTTGATTGCTATTGCTGTTGTCATCGCCCTTCCGCTTTCGGGCTGGATCATGGGGGATTGGCTGAATCATTATTCGTTCCGCACGGACTGGAAAGCGTGGTTCTTCCTTGTTCCGGTCGTTTTATTGTGTGTGATCTCCTTGCTGACCATCGGTTGGCAAACCGCCAAAACCATCTTTAGCAAACCGGCCCGGTCTTTGCGTTACGAATAAAATACAAATGTACGCTATTTGCTCATCTGACGGCGATAGCGTACATTTAATTTATTATTATATCAAGGACAATTGCATCAAAGTAGCTTTACTTTGGGGCCGTGGACAAAATCTGCAGCGGTTGTTCGATAGGTTTAGATAAATCATTCTATTGGGGCAAACGGCAGTTCCGTATCTTTTCTGTAGCCTGTTCCGTTGAAGGTGGCGATCAGGTCGCCGGTTTCATTGGTGATCCGCACTTCACAGTTGGCGAGCCGCTTGTGGCTGAATGCTTCACGAGCTTCGGCATAAAGGAACCCTTTGCTTTCGGCTTTGAAGAAGTTAATACTGGATGTAATAGAAAGTGTCAGGCGTGCATGACTGTTTGTTGCTGCTGCAAAAGTCAGATCAGCTAAAGTGAAGATAGCGCCGCCTTGGCATACGCCACCGCCGTTGAGGTGTTCCGGCTTTATTTCCATACGGGCTTTGGCATAACCGTTGCCCGTTTCCAAAAGTTCGACACCAGCCAATAAGGCGAACTTGTCGCCTTGAAGAAATTCGTTTATTGTCATGATTATAAAAAATAATGTGCCAATGATAAGAATGAGTGAAGCAGTAAATCATCATTTATGCTTCCTTTCTGTCAAATATCGAACGCTCGTCTTACTTGCTTAACTTCCATTCGGCTCCGTCTTTCGTATCTTTGATATCGAAGCCGATGGCTGTCAGTTCGTTTCGGATCTTGTCCGATGTAGCCCAGTCTTTATTGGCTTTTGCCTGTTGGCGGATGGTCAGCAGCAAATCCATTGCTTTGCCGAATGCCTCGTTGTTGTTGCTTCCGCCCGAAGTTGCTTCATCTTTTATTCCGAGAATATCGAAAACGAAGGTATGGAATACATCCTGTAGCTCTTTCAGGTCTTCGGCCGAGATCGTAGCCTTGCCATCCTTTACGGAGTTGATCGCGCGGGCTGCGTCAAATAGATGGGCGATTACAATCGGCGAGTTCAGGTCGTCGTTCATCGCATCGTAGCATTTGCGGCGCAAATCCTTCACATCTACAGTTGAAACGTCGGAGGCTTTCAGCTTCATCAAATGATTATAAGCGTCCATCAGACGTTCCAACCCCTTTTCAGCTGCTTGCAGGGCTTCGTTGCTGAAGTCTACCGTGCTGCGGTAGTGAGCTTGGAGGATGAAGAAGCGGATGGTCATAGGCGAATATGCCTGGCTCAGCACCTTGTTGTCACCAGTAAAAAATTCCTCCAGCGTGATGAAGTTGCCCAATGACTTGCCCATCTTCTGCCCGTTAATGGTAATCATATTGTTGTGCATCCAGTAGTGAACCATATCTTCTCCCTGTGAAGCAACAGCCTGTGCAATCTCGCATTCGTGATGTGGGAAGATCAGATCCATGCCGCCACCGTGGATATCGAAATGTTCGCCCAGATACTTTTTACCCATAGCCGTACATTCGCAGTGCCATCCGGGGAAACCGTCGCTCCACGGAGAAGGCCAACGCATGATATGCTCCGGTTGTGCGCATTTCCAGAGAGCGAAGTCGATCGGATTACGTTTTTCATCCTGTCCGTCCAGTGCGCGGGTAGTATTCAGCATATCGTCGATGTTGCGTCCGGAAAGAACACCGTAATTATGATCCTTGTTGTATTTCTCCACGTCGAAGTAAACGGAACCTTCGCTTTCGTAAGCATATCCGTTATCCAGTATTTTCTTTACCAGTTCGATCTGCTCGATGATATGGCCGGACGCATGTGGTTCGATGCTGGGCGGTAGAACGTTGAGCGCTTCCATAGCGTGATGGTAACGGTTCAGGTAATACTGCACCACTTCCATCGGCTCGAGTTGTTCGAGACGGGCCTTCTTGGCAATCTTGTCTTCACCATCGTCAGCATCATGTTCCAGGTGGCCGACATCTGTTATGTTGCGTACATAGCGTACCTTGTATCCTATATGAGTCAGATAACGGAACAGCAGGTCGAAAGTGATAGCCGGCCGTGCGTGGCCCAGGTGGGCGTCACCGTAAACCGTAGGACCGCAAACGTACATACCCACATGCGGTTCGTGCAGCGGGATGAACTGTTCCTTTTTTCTTGTGAGTGTGTTATAAATGCTTATTGGATGTTCCATATCTATTTATATTTAAGAGGGGCAAACTTACAATAAAATCGGATAATTTTGAGTAAGTTTGCCCCTAAATAATTGAAAATATAATCAACGAAAGATGTAAGCCATGAAACTAAACTCTGTTTTGACACTTTTATTTATCGCTTTGTTTACGGCATGTAAAGGCGGCGCGTATGATCTGTCCGGATATGGTCTGAAACCGGATACCGGGGAAAATGCTTCTCCGTTGATTGCGAAAGCTCTTCAAGAGATTGCGGCGGAAGTGAACTCCGATACGGTCCGGATACTGTTGCCGAAGGGACGTTATGATTTCTATCCCGAAGGTGCTTCCAAACGTGAATACTTCATTTCCAACCATGACCAGGATAATCCGAAACTGGTGGGACTGGCTTTTGAAAATATGAAGAATGTGATATTTGACGGACAAGGTTCCGAACTGGTTTTCCATGGGCGGATGCTTCCGGTTTCTTTGGTCGGTTCGGAGAACTGTACATTGAAGAACTTTAGTATCGATTTTGCGAATCCACATATCAGCCAAGTGAAAGTGTTGGAGAACGACACGGTCGGAGGCTTGATCACCTACGAGGTCGCTCCCTGGGTGGAGTACGAAATACGCGATAGCAACTTTGTCGCTAAAGGGGAAGGTTGGGAACATGCCCCTGCCTGGGGCATCGCCTTTGAAGGAGATACAAAGCGACTGGTCTATGCTACCAGCGATATTAGTGTGGGTAGCAAGCATGTCGCAGAGATTGCTTCCCGCAAGATTCTTGCGCCTTGGAAGAACAAGAAACTGATACCGGGAACGGTCGTTGTGTTCCGTGGATACGGTCGTCCGACTCCGGGTGTATTTATGTATCATGATACGAATACGACACTCGAAAATATACAGGTTCATTATGCTGAAGGAATGGGGCTGCTGGCCCAGATGAGTGAAAATATCACGTTGGATAAATTCTCGGTCTGCCTGCGTGGCAAGGATGATCCACGTTATTTCACGACACAGGCCGATGCGACTCATTTCTCCGGCTGTAAGGGATTGATCCGTTCGGTCGGTGGTCTGTATGAAGGTATGATGGATGATGCCATCAATGTGCATGGAACCTATCTGAAGGTGCAAAAGCGAATAGACGACAAGACGTTGGTCGGTGAATATATGCACGGGCAGTCCTACGGTTTCGAATGGGGGCGTCCGGGCGATGCCGTCCAGTTCATCGAGTCCAAAACGATGGAGGTTTTAGGTGAACAGAACAAGGTGGCTGCGATTGAAGCAGCCGACAAGCCTGACGGCCATGGTGCAAAACAGTTCCGCATTACGTTTGAGAAACCTGTCGATCCCGCCATTAGCGAGGTCGGTACTTATGGTATCGAGAATCTGGAATGGACGCCGGAGGTTTATTTTGCCGATAATGTGATCCGTAATAACCGTGCCCGTGGTTCCCTGTTTAGCACTCCGAAGAAGACTGTGGTCGAGAAGAACGTTTTTGATCACACATCCGGTACGGCAATCCTACTGTGCGGCGACTGCAACGGGTGGTTCGAGACGGGTGCCTGCCATGACGTACAGATCCGGAATAACAAGTTTATCAATGCTTTGACAAATCAGTTCCAATTTACGAACGCCGTTATTTCTATATATCCGGAGATACCTGATTTGAAAAGTCAGAAGAGATATTTTCACAGCGGAATCGTGATCGAGGACAACGAATTCGAAACCTTTGATATGCCGATCCTGTATGCAAAATCTGTGGACGGCCTAGTCTTCCGCAATAATGTGATTAGACAAAATCATGATTATCCGGCTTTCCATTGGAACAACCATCGTTTCTTCTTCCAGCGCGTTGTTAATGTCGAGATCAAGGATAACCGGTTCGACGGAGGGTTTGATGAGGAGAAAGATATAAGGTCTGAGGAATAAAAACGTATAGGCAAGATTAAAAAAGGATTAAGGGGTGTGTAAGATACGGATATATTGATTTCAATGTAATTTGTATCTGACACACTCCTTTTCAATTATACTCAATGATCCGTCCAATCTCCACTTTCCTTTATCAACTGGACTAATCGTTCTACAGCTTCTTCTTCGGGGATATTTTTCAGGACGCATTCTTTACCTTTATATAGGCTGATCCGGTTCTTTCCGGCGCCGACATAGCCATAATCAGCATCTGCCATTTCGCCGGGACCGTTCACGATACACCCCATGATACCTATTTTCAAGCCTTTCAGATGAGAAGTGGCTTTCTTGATACGGGCGATTGTTGTTTGCAAGTCGTATAAGGTACGTCCGCAACTTGGGCAGGAGATATATTCCGTCTTGCTGATGCGGGTACGGGTTGCTTGCAGGATGCCGAACATACAACTGTCCGTTACCATCGTTTCGCTCCCTTCGTTGTGCAGCATGATCCCGTCGCCGAAGCCATCTAACAGCAAAGTTCCGAAGTCGATGGCCGCTTTCAGTTGCAACGCTTCAATATCTGTCTCTCTATAGTCGCGATGCAGGATGACCGGCACATCACAACCGGCTGCCAGCAAGTGATGCATGGCGGCACGTTCGGCGGCGATACCGTTCCGGTGATGTGTGCTCAGGATGACAATTACGGACTTATCCTGCTTCAGCACTTCGATCACGCGGTCGGTCAGATCTCGGTAGGTAAGGCGGATAAATTTCAAGGGAACGGAATAGTCTTTTAACTCGTCTATTTCCGATGCGATAAAAAAAGGATAGGCGTTCGGACGTTCTTTCCAGAAGTGGGCGTCTACCAAAAGACGAAAGTTGTCCGGCAGGTTCTCCGGATCTTCCTTGCCTATGTATATATAGTCCGGCTGTGACGCATGATCAAACTCAAAATCACCGTTGCTACGGTCAGAAATGACAACCGGCGGGAAATTTCCCCCGATTCTTTCCGTCACCCGGCTGTGACGACGATCGGCTGTAACCGGATCATAACCGGGGGCAGGTGAGGTCTCTACAGGTTCATGTCCTTCGCGTTCGAGTATGTAGTCAACCAACTTACGGGCAACAGGGATTTCTGCCTCCGGATCTTCGCTCAAAGAGACGCGGATCGTGTCGCCGATGCCATCGGACAATAGGGCCCCGATTCCGACAGCGCTTTTGATGCGTCCATCTTCGCCATCGCCAGCTTCCGTCACACCGAGATGCAACGGGTAGTACATATCTTCGGCTTCCATTGTTCGGACTAATAGGCGGACGGTTTTCACCATTACAACCGTGTTCGAGGCTTTAATGGAGATTACGACGTCGGGAAAATTCTCATCCCGGCAAATACGCAGGAATTCCATGCATGAGGCAACCATGCCTTCTGGAGTGTCGCCGTACCGGCTCATAATTCGGTCGGACAGCGAACCGTGGTTTACGCCAATACGAATGGCGGTTCCGTGTGCTTTGCAGATGTTAAGGAATGGTATGAAGCGGTCGCGTATCTTCTGTAACTCTGCGGCATATTCCTCGTCGGTGTATTCCTGCAGATCGAACGTCTTTACCTTGTCCACATAATTTCCGGGGTTGATACGTACTTTTTCCACCTCTTCGGCAGCAGCATCGGCCGCGCGTGGGTTAAAATGGATGTCGGCGACTAACGGAGTCGTATATCCGGCTTCGCTAAGTTGTTTACGGATTACACCTAAATTACGGGCTTCACGTTCTCCTTGGGCGGTGAAACGTACATATTCTGCACCGGCTTCGATCATTCGGATCGCCTGGCAGACAGCCGCATCAGTATCCATTGTGGAGACGTTTGCCATCGACTGGATGCGAATCGGATTATCGCCCCCTAACGGAGTATTTCCTATGTTGACAATAGACGATTTGCGACGACGATAGTTAAAAAAATCTTCCATCTTTTTTAGTTGAAAGGTGAAAGTTGAAAGGTGAGAGTTGAAAGGTGAGAGTCAACAAGGGAGGCAAGCGGTATCGAATACTTAGCATTTTTGTTGACTTTCAACTCTCACCTTTCAACTAATTCATTTTATATTTGAAAGAAACCTTAGCCAGTTCTTCATTCGCTTTTACGATTTTCTTTTTAAGGTCTTCCTTATAAGCGGCAAGCTTATCCTGGAGTTGTTCGTCTCCGACGGCGAGCATTTGGACTGCCAGTATACCGGCATTCAAAGCACCGTTGATACCGACGGTGGCAACCGGGATTCCCGGAGGCATCTGTACGATGGCTAGCAAGGCATCCATACCGTCGAGCGTTGAATTGATAGGCACTCCAATCACAGGGACTGTTGTCATTGAAGCGATCACTCCACACAGATGGGCAGCCATGCCGGCAGCCGCAATAATCACTTTGATACCGCGCCCTTTGGCTCCTTTGGCGAATGCTTCCACTTCGGCTGGTGTACGATGGGCAGACAGGGCATGCATTTCGAATGGAATCTCCATTTCGTCAAGCAGTTTGGCCGCTTTTTCCATTACGGGCAGATCCGAAGTACTGCCCATGATAATACTGACTACAGGTGTCATTTCGCAATCATTTGTTCGTATTCGGCGGCAGACATCAGTTCATCCAGTTCAGAGGGATCTGAAACAGATATCTTGATTAACCATCCGTTGCCATATACATCTTCATTCACCAGTTCAGGTTTGTCATCCAACTCGGCATTCGCTTCGATCACTTCACCACTTACCGGCATGAATAGGTCTGAAACGGTCTTTACTGCTTCGATTGTACCAAAAACTTCTTCTTTGGCAACAACTTCGCCTTCTGTCGTGATGTCAACGAAAACGATTTCACCCAGTTCGCCCTGAGCATAATCTGTAATACCAACGTAAGCGACATCGCCATCTACACGGATCCATTCGTGATCCTTTGTGTACTTTAAATCTGCAGGGAAATTCATAATTTTAGTGTTTTTATTAGATGAATAAATAGATATAACTCAAGAATGAGGCTACAAAGGTACATATAAATCCGAGACAAAACCCGGCATATACCTGCATAGGAGTATGTCTTTTCAGAAAGATACGCGAAGTACCGACCAATCCTGCTATTAGGATTACGATGATAAAGGCCCAGTAAGGGTTTATCAAATGGATCCGGGCTACTCCCATAATACCACCTAGCAATCCACCTGTCCCGATCGCATGGGCACTGATCTTCCAGAAAAAATTGATGAGTAGTGCCAGGATTAACGCCACGCAGGCGCCCAGTAACAGGGAGATGAACCAGAACGGCAGCATCATTTTATACATATAGAAAGCGCAGACCATGATTGATGTGATAAAGATCAGATACGGAACCACGCGTTCATGTCTGTCCGATAGCTCCATATCGACCGCCGCCCCGTTTTTTACCATCATAAAGATAAATGCTCCGGGGATAACCGCCGTAGACAGGAACGCTCCGCCTGCGAGCAATAGTTTCATTGCTGGCGGATAAATTGCCAGATATGTGAAGGTGAGAGCCAGCACAACTCCATACGTCACCATCAGCAACGGATGGAACATGCCGGATATGATATTTGAAAATAACCTCATAGCGCTTCAAATTTATATTTCTTTTCTGAGACGTGCAACCGGAATACCCAATTGTTCGCGGTATTTGGCTACCGTACGGCGTGCGATGATATATCCTTTTTCTTTTAGGATGGAGGCCAGTTCTTCATCGGTAAGCGGTTTGCGCTTGTCTTCGCCGTCGATATGTTCTTTCATGATCTTTTTCACCTCTCGGGTGGAAATTTCTTCACCGCTGTCGGTTTGCATCGATTCGGAGAAGAAGTATTTGAGCGGATAAATACCGAAATTTGTCTGTACGTACTTGCTGTTGCTCACACGTGAGATCGTCGATATGTCATATCCGGCCCGTTCCGCTACATCTTTAAGGATCATAGGCCGTAAAGTCGCTTCATCACCGGTGAGGAAAAAGTCGCGCTGCAAAAGGATGATTGTTTCCATCGTGCGCTGCAAAGTCTCTTGACGCTGCTTGATGGCATCGATGAACCATTGGGCGGAATCGAGTTTCTGCTTCACAAACTGAACGGCCTCCTTCATCTGGGTCGTCTGGTTCGCTTTGTTGCCGGCATAATCCTGAAACATTTCCGCATATTCACGGTTGATGCGCATGTCGGGAATTCCCCGGTTGTTCATGCTTAGGATCAGTTCGCCGTTGACTGCTTCCACCACAAAATCGGGAATGATCTGGCTCAAAGCTGTTTCCATAGAACCGCCCCAACTGGCGCAGGGTTTAGGATCGAGGGTTGTGATTTCACGGATAGCCCTTTTTAGGGCGGTTTCGTCGATATCCAGTCCTTTTATGATCTTGTCGTAATGCTTGCGGGTGAACTCTTCAAAAAAATCGGTTAACATCAAGGTGGCCAACCTCGTCTCAGATGTTTTTTCCCGGCGGGCCAACTGGAGCAGAAGGCATTCCTGAAGATTACGGGCACCGACTCCTGCCGGATCAAAGTCCTGTATGATTGCAAGAACTGTCTCTATTTCTTTTTCCGTCACATCCTGTCCCGCCTGAAACACCAAGTCATCGGCTATGGCGGATAGGTCACGGCGTAGATAACCGTCATCATCTATATTTCCGATGATATATTCAGCGATCTTCACCTGCTTCTCCGGCAGATCCCGCAGTCCGAGTTGTTGGAGCAAATATTCGTTCAAGGATTCGCTGACCGAGAAAGGAACGTCCTCTTTCTTTTCCGCCCGCTCGTTCAGTTCACGAAGTTTGTAATCGGGTATGTCGTCCTCACTCATGTAGTCACCGAGTGAAAGGTCGGTATCTGTCTCGCTTCCTCCTTCCATCTCGTTAGCTGCCAACTCCTCACCACCTTCGTCAGTACGGTCAAAGTCATCCGCAATTTCCTTTCCTTCTTCCAAAGCGGGATTGTCTTCCAGTTCATGCTTTATGCGTTCTTCCAGCTCTATGGCGGGGAGTTCCAGAAGCCGGATCAACTGAATCTGCTGCGGAGAGAGTTTTTGCTGTAACTTTTGTTGTAACTGTTGCTTCAACATAATCAAATTCAATAATGAAAGGACAATCACCAGACCGTCCAATGTTAGAACATGCAAATATAACTTTTTACACGGAATGATCTCGACATTCAAAATATAATAGTTCTAAAGGAGGATAGATTAAATTCTGTCTCTTA
>ENA-OXDZ01000055-OXDZ01000055.1-human-gut-metagenome-genome-assembly--contig:-NODE-55-length-36787-cov-19.6633_pt1 | contig 36787 bp, 40 predicted proteins | sample MGYA00249354_ERZ652241 | MGnify/ENA primary metagenome ERZ652241 (study PRJEB26925, sample SAMN05826513) | human gut metagenome | biome: ENVO:2100002; feature: ENVO:00000062; material: ENVO:00002003...
CACACTGCATATCGTCGGCAGCGTCAGATGTGTATAAGAGACAGGTCTTGTAGTCCGTTTTCGGACTGATTAAAGTCCGTTTTCGGACTGTTGTTTAGTCCGTTTTCGGACTGCTGTATATTAAAATTATAGTCTTGTAGTCCGTTTTCGGACTGATTAAAGTCCGTTTCGCTTCTGTTCCATGTTTTACATTTTTCTGTAAATCTTAGATACTTTGTTTTCCCAAAAGAACTCAACTCAATAAATCCTCTGTCTGCAAGTTCTTTAATGTTTTTGTAAACTCTTTTAGGGATTGAAAAAAGCAACGGAAAATCATCTACCATTTTTTTTTCTGAATATTGATACCAAACAATGCCATCAACCGTAATTGTATTAGTCCACGTTGGCAATGTCATACACGCTGCAAGCGTTGTTGTTTGAACAATAGTCAGTTTATTTGCAATGGCGAATCTTTGGTCAATCAAAATATTGTAAGTCATAATTAAAAAAAGAAAGCCCCAATTAGAGCCGTTACACATCTAAAAGGGGCTTTGTAGCTAATTAGCAAATATCTTTCAATCGGTAACGGTCGATCGTTTTACGCCACAAATATAATACTTTTTTTTTATTCCAACAAATGTACGGGCTTAAATGCTTCTTTTACCGCAAACAAATTTCCCTCACTTTCGTTTGGAACAATCGTAACAACCGGATAACGGGAACGGTCGCCGGGCTTTTGAGAAACTGCAAATTGTACGTTCATATCAAAGATAATTCCTTTGACGAACTTCTTTTCTTCCAATATGGCGTCGAATGTATCACGGATATTGGGTATTGTTGACGCCGTACCCTTTGTCGTGAATTGCCATACCCCGCCAACGCCACGAACCAACGGAATAATAAAAGTTACGGTTAACGTTACAATCCATCCGTCGCCGCCATTCTTAACAGCCCGGTTTGGGTGTTTTTTCGCAACGCCTGCCATTAAATCGGGATAATCTTTTGTACTGTATTGTGCATATTGTTTCCCGTTCCATACAAAGAACGTTTCCCCGTCGCCGTATGCAACCAATTTACCAGCATCATCCCTATATTGATATTCTTCCCTGCATGACTTTTCCGGTTCATCATAAACAAATACTATTTGTATTGTTTGCGGTTTATCCCCGTATGCTTGATTAAATAGCCCTGCATATTTTCCGGTGCTTACAAAATAATCTATACTTTTAGGCAATCCCTTTTCATCTTTTATGCCAACTTTTATTTTCCCAATTATAGGTAATGATATTCTATTTATTGGTTCATTACGCATTATTCTACCTTTCATTTTGAGCCTCCTTTCTTCCAAATATATCCTCCGACTGTGTGTCTTTTTCCTAATATTACTTTACTTATATTTTGCCTTTTTATTCCAGTAGCATTTTCAGCGTCTATTGCCCCATCGTACTCTGCAATATATTCCCCTTCAGAGGAATATTGTAAAACCTTCCTTTTTCTATTTTTGGAAATTCGTTCTTGCCTTGTCCCATATTTCAAATTGTATTCAATAGTACACCATTCAAGATTTTCCATTCTATTATTTAATGGATTTTCATCTTTATGATTAATGCAAGGCAAATTATTAATGTTAGGAATAAATGCTAATGCCGCAAGTCTATGTACAAAAAATTTTTTTGCAACTCCATTAACATTTAATTCAACGTTATAATATCCCTTTACTATTCCTTGTTTTAATATTTTGCTTTTTGTTGATATAATAGTTTTTGAACAAATTGTATAAGGTCTTTCTAATGACCTTACATTACCATAGCTACTAACTTGATAATACCCATCATATCCGGGAATGTCTTTCCAAATTTCATTTTCCATAATTACCAACTTTTAAGAACTGCCAACAAATTAGAAATGGGGACGGGCTTTCCGCCCCTTGCTTTTATATATCAATTTCAGTATTCAACAAATCTTTCTTTGTCACGGGTTCCGGCTTTTTAGGCTGTTTTTCTTCGATTTTAGCCACTTTTTCTTTTTTTGGTGTAATTGTACGTTTTGCGGTTTTCTTTTCCTTGACGGGCTTGTTTCCCGCCGTTTTTGCCGTTTTTCGTGTGGTTCTCTTTACGGTCTTGGTTTTCTTTTCCTCCGGTTCCGGTTGTGGTTCGGGTTCCGGCTGTGGTTCGGGTTCCGGGTCTTTCTTCAAATCCTCAACGGTAACGGCTTTTTCCTGTTCCGGCTTTTTCTTTTCCGCCGGGGCTTTGCTTTTAACAAGTTCCGCCAACGTCAGTGAAACAATATTGTTTGTCAAATCCGGTTCGTTATCCAATGATATTTCCCCGGAAACCGCCGTAAATGTATTATCCCGTTTTTCGTCCTCAATTGCTGCCAACTCCAAAAGATACGGGATTTTCTTTGCGTTCGGGCTGTCTGTTTGGTCTTTCAAATTGTACGTCGGTTTCTTTCGCCAATCTTTCGGGCTAAAATTGAAAACACGGTCAATCGGAATATCCGGGAAATTTTCGTTCCACATCATCGCATATAAATGCAACTGAATTTCCGCTTCTTCGTAAAATCCTTTGCGCCCGCTTTTGAAATCCACAATTGCGTTTATGTATTCTTTTGAACCGGGCTTTGATAACATCGTACACGGTAAATCAATCATTCCGGCGTAATTATGAACGGGGTGTACCAACGCAATTTCCACGGCTAACGGTTTAACGTCATAATCCAAAACAAATTGCGCAAATGCTAATATATCCTTTTTGAAATCATCAGCGTAATAAATGAAATCGGCGGGCAATTTGTTGTTATCAATATAATCTTTCAATTTGGCTTTCAATCCGTCCAAATCATAAACCCGGTTAATTATAAGTTCTTCAAATTGGGCGTGCATAAATGTACCATACGCCGCCCGTTCTGCTTTGTATCGTTCCGCCTCGTCAATACCTTTGTCGGCAATCCATTTTATCAGAAACGGCGATTGTGGCATTGTTTGGGACAAAATTGTTGTAACTGACGGATAAAATTCCGGGGTTCCGTTGTCGTCAAACTTGTAATAATATCGGTGTCCTTTGCTGTTTAGCTGCCATACTTTATACGGCGGTTCAATCAACGCACCATCAAAAAACATTGCTGTCATTTCCTCAACCGTCATGCCCGGCACAATTTCAAAAGCCCCGGCGGGCTGTTCTATTTCGACGGCATCCAATCCGGGGACAATCTGTTGTTCATCGTTTATTTCCGGGAATTTATCGGCGGGCAATTGTCCCATTGCTTCCGCCAACTTCTTAACCGCATTTACTGCGTTACCCATTGTGTTTGCAATACTTTTTTCCGGGTTTTCCGGCTGTTTCTTTTTCGCTCTCATGTTATTTGCTCTTTAATTCGTTAAACAATACATAAACCATTAATCCACACATTGCAGAAAACAAAAAATGGATATAATTCCAAAATCCGGCAATAAAACATATTACTCCGAAAATGCTAAATATCATTGCAAAAACCTTTGCTTGCCACGCATCGGAAAAGAAAACATCAACCATCTTTTCCATTTTTTCGATAAACTTCTTTTTCATGGTTTTAATCCTCCATTCCAAACAGATAATCGGCGGAACAACCGCACATTTCGCAAATTATTACTACCCATTCCGGAACAATCCTTTTGGTTGTCCCGTTGCAAAGATTTGTCATATTTACCTGCTGTGCGCTTTCGCTTGCGCCCTCAAATAAACGGGCTGCAATATCCTTTTTCAATACCTTTTTTCCGTTCGCCTCGGAACGGGCGATTGCTTCATTTACTCTTAATTTCATATTGTTTATTTTTATGGTTATTATTCTACGTGTCCGCAATGTTTGCAGGTTTTTTCCTCAAATATCGGTTCGTATTCATACGGGGTTAAATACCCATCGCCGCCGCAACATTTATAATCGGCGTCGGTAACTTCCATTTCTCCGCCACATACCGGGCAATCTCCTTTTCCGACCAATACCAAATTCAGAAATGCGTCCAAATGTTCGGAACGTACAACCGAAATTCCGGTTGCTTTGATAATGCCGACAACATCAGAAACCGGAACGTCACGTTCGATACTATCAAACAAAGTGCATCCCCAAAATTCCGGGTCGTCTTGTATCATTTCCTTTTGGATTAATTGGTTTACAATGATTGTTTCAACTTCTGTTGCTTTCTTTCCGGCTGCTTTCGCCAAAATGTTCAATTCTTTGTCTTTTCTGATATTCATATTATTTCGCACTATCCCCGTGCGTGGGCTTAACTTCAATGCAAAGGTACAAATATTTCTTTAATTACCAAAAATAAATACTTTTATTTCAAATTTATTTTTGCGGGTTGTTTTGCAATTTACGGCAAACAATATATTTTTGTGGTACCGCATCAACCAAATATCGCTCTCGGTTACTGCGTAAAATTCCCCCGGTGCATATTGATTTATGACGCCGGGGGTCTTTTTATTTCTTACTCTGATAATACAACCATTTGTAAATTTCGCCGTAATATCCGGTTTCCAATGCTGCTTTTCGTATGGTCTTTGCGTCGTACTCGCCAAATGTTACGTACTCATATATTGACGGGTTTTCATGCAACGCAAATTCAAATGTTATGTCAATATATGCGTCGCCGACCTTGTTAAACGCATGGTCAATCGGTATTGGGACGTTTGTTTTTCCCTCACAATAAAGAATCCGTTCCGGGAACGCCTCGCAAAGTAAATGGGAATTTCGATAACATTCTTTCGGCTTTGGCTTAATTACATGCCGTATGTAGTCCAATTCGTAATCCTCCAATACATCAGCCGCCGGAACTATTTTAACGGGCTTTGCGGCGTTTAATAAGTCTTGGAAATACGCTTTTTGTCTTTCGTGCAAAGGTAGTTCCAACATCATTTCAATTTCTTTTATTATTATACTTTCCATACAATTTGTTATTCCGTCCATTCCTCAATATACATTTCATACGCTTCTTGGCAACAACGCCCCTCACAACTTATATATCCATTTGGGACGCCGTGGGTTCCTTTTTCGCCATCATCCAAAGGACAATATAAACACAAATCGTCGCTTAAATCATCAATGTTGTTTATTGTTTTCATATCATTTGTTTTTTTTGCCGGGGAAATCCCCGGCGTTGATTATGCAATACGAATTAAATTAGCTTTTTTGAAACACCTGTATTCCTGCTTTTCTGTATCGAAATACGTTTGTACCGTGTCGGCGGGTTTCCGGGTTCCGGTTGTTGCCGGGATTGTTTCCGGGTTTGTGGTTCCGTATGCCTCACGCAATGAACCGTCTATTTTCTGAAAGTAGAATTTTACAATTCGTTTTTTCATTTCGGCTTTCAACTTAATGTTCAACCATGCACATTTTAAAGCCTCTGAAAGTTTATAACCATTGCGTTTTACGAACTGCCACGCCAATTTGAAAATCTCGCTTAACTTGTTTCTTTTTTCTGAACTCATACGAATTTGTATTTGGTTCCGGGAACCCGCCCGGTCGGATATTATTTAACATAGAAACTTATCTTTATTCCTCTGCGCAATTTGCAAACGGTTTTATCATCGGTGCCATTAAATGCACGGCGCAACATCTTATTAGCCATTTCAACGCCAATCAATTCAATCAATCCTTTAACGCCTACCAACTTGTTAACCTTTTTACCGTCAACAATACCGTTGATTTTAATGCGGAAATTGCGATTAATTTCTTTTGTTGTGTATAATAAACCGTTGTAAATTGTTGTTGCCATTTTGATTTTCTTTTAATTGTTCGGGGTAAACGCCCCGTCGTTGTTGTTTGACAATGCAAATATACAACCTTTGTTTTAATTACCAAAAGAATTTCTTTTTATTTTGAGCAAAACGCATAAAAAATTTTTCTTTTGGTTCAAAAGATAGTTATTTTTGGCGAATTTTCGATTTAAGACACTTTCTTTGCTCAGATATATAATTTATCCACCGGAATAAAAAAAGCCCGCTACGGGGCTAAAAATGGGCAAAACGAAAAAAGCCGAGGCAAACCCGGCTAATCCTTGAAAACAATCTCTAATTATGTGGTCAAATGTAATTCGATACAAAGATAGTTATTTTTCTATCTCTATATATTCAACCCCCATTATTTTTGTATGCGGGTTCCTGCTGATAACATCAATTTCCCGGTTCTTTATTTTCTTGGTTTTCCAAAGGAACCCCAAAAACCGTTTATATTGTACGGTTGCAGCAACTAAAATGCTGTCACGGTTTACAAATGTCCCGGTAAACTCCCCGTCCGGCGTCGTGCATCCTTTTAATGAAAACCACGGGTCGGAAATATCAACGCATTTCAGAACAATTGTTGTCGTATCTCCGGGCAAATATACAATGCTGTCCCGGACGGTTCCCCGCAATTTGGTTATTGTTTCCATTTGTGCCGTTGTAACGGCTTCCAACTCCCGGTTCTTTGTCTGCAACGTCTTTATCAACTCCGCATCGCTCGCCCGGTATTTTTCAAACTCTGACAATTTCAGCTCCAAAACCCCAACTTTGGCGGCGTTCAAACTATCTTTCGTTTGGTACCGGGAAACTTCCTGCAATAACGTTTCCGTGTTGGTTCTGTATTTGTCCCTTTCCCCGGTTAACTGATTAATCCGGGAATGTTGCACCCATATAGTGACAACGGCGGAAACCGCCAAAGCAATTGCCGCTATTATTAAATATTTTTTCATAAGATACGTTTTATCGCTTCATAATGAATTTTTGCAATACGTTCACGCCCGGCGTCTGACAACATAAAACGGCAATCCTTTTCATTATCAAAGAAAAAGTTTTCGGATAAAACCGCCGGGCAAACCGTATGTTTCAGAATATAAAATTGGCTTTCTTTGTCCGGGTCGCCGTCCACATAATCAAAACGCATTTTCCAACCATCCGGGGTAAACTCTTTTTTCGCCTCATTACAAAGTACGGTTGCGATTGCATCCGCTTTCGTTTGTCCTACGCTGGTATAACATTCCCACCCGGTGCCGCCTCCGGCGTTCCCGTGAACGCTAAACAAAATGGCATTATTGCCGCAATCTGCATGGATAACGTTTGCACGTCGACAACGTTCCGGTAATGATACGTCGGTTTCCTCCGGTACCAAAATTTCAAACTTTACGCCATCGGCTTTTAACATCGCCGCAATACGGCGTACAATGTCACGGTTAAACTCCCATTCAAACAATTGGGAACCGTCCCCCCAAATGGGGGAACGTTTCCCGGCACAATCCACGCCGTGACCTCCATCAAGAATTACAACTTTACTCATTTTCGTTTTCTCCTTTCTTTTTATTGTTTTTGTCGGGGTCGTCCCCAAATTCTTTTTCCAATCTGTCAATTATCGGTTGCAAATGCGACGGCAAAGCCCTTGTAAACTCCAAACGGATAACATGGTAAATAATACGTAATGCAAAATTCCGGGGGTACGCAATAATCAGATTGCGGAACGCATTTTGCAAATACACATACATAAACACGTATGTTAGTGATTTTACCACGATAACCGCCGCATTTTCATCGCCGCAATTTTTCATTATTACAAAAATCGCCTCCACGATAAACAGATACAACAGAAATTCGCACAATGCGTTTTTAAACTTACGGAACGAAAAGTTTTTGCATCGCACAATCGCCACACCGTCCGCCCTCATTCCCGCCCAAATATTGAACGCAAACATTACTACCAACGCATAAACAAAACCCTTTGTCGGGGTTAAATACCCAAATAACGGGCTAACCGTGGAAATAGCGATTATACGCCATTGTTCCCAATTAAAAATTCTTTCCATAATATTTTTACTTATACATTATTCCCATTTGAATCTATCCAATTAGTGTTTTGTTTATTCCATATTGGTTTATTTATAGTCGTATCAAAATACATATAACCCGCCATACACCTTTGTAAATTTGGCCTTGAACTTGTAGGGCCTTGTTTCATTAGGTTTATAGATTGAATATCTACGGAACCGATTTTATTAAACATTCTTACATATAGTCTTATTTTAACATCATAATGTCCAACTAATTCTTGAGGCGAAAATGACATATATCCATTCTGTTCGGGTAAATACCAATAGTTGACATATTTAAATGATATTCCTCTTTTAAATTCTCCAAAATCAAAAGCCTTATATCCCAAACCGCCTACATTATTACCTTTTATCACAATATCTATATCCGTTTCACACTCAACTCCATATATGTAACACCCCTTGAATTTCCATAATATATCACTTGTTGCTGATTTATTATTGTTGTAATGTATAGTAATTGGTATAATATTAGTCGTTTCGTTTATATAGGTATCCATTGTTGAAATATTATTATCTTCGGTATGCAAGCCTATACAACCTAAAAATATAATACGTCCATTTAATAGATTAAAAAAATCTATATTCGCATTATTTACCAATCTATAAATATGCGGACAAAACAACCTTACATTATTGAATTTTATGTATCCTTTGTTTTGTTCTGTATCCAAAAGTGCTGCGGCGACAATACCTCTATCCTCTTTCATATACAGATTTATATTATTTATAGTTATTTCATTACCTTCTGAAGAATATACAATAAGTTCAGATGTGTTTGTTTTATATTCCGTGCTATCGTATAAATTAAAGTTATTTACAATTACATTTTTATTCGACCCCTCTAACGTTATTGATGATAAACCTTTTCTTTGCCCACCCTTATAATGGCTAATATTATTTGCAATTACATTTTTGGTTTCCCAAAAAGTCAATGCATTTGTTGCAATTATACTGTTTCCATTCCAAATTGTTTTGGTTGTTATGTTTTCTAAATAATCATCCTCCGAATATTGTAATTGTACTGCTGTTTGATTGATTGATGTTATGTTTTTAAACTCATTGTTTGACTGATATTTTACTACTATAAAGGCTTCTAACGTACTATCACTATACGTTATATCATGTATATCTGTTATTTTTACCCTTCCACTGCTTACTTTCGATATTGAACCATTTTTAGTTGCTGTTGATATATCTCCAACCGTATTACATCTACTCAAATCTATATTAAAGGGTATTGGGTATCTTAATGTAATTTTTTGCCCATCTATACCATCTATATAATTAAACATCCAATCTATTGGTTCTGCCTTATCTCCGCTTGTTCCATCCTCTCCAATTAATAATACTTTATCATTAATATTCAACCCCTCATTATTTTCAATATATATTAAACTTTCATTAATCTCAACATTAGTAATCATTTTTTTTATATCTCCTCTATACCTTGCTCCGTTTAGGCATACATGACTACCAATCTCTCTTTTAAATCTTGTATTATTTCCTACTATTTCAATATTTTCCGGCAATTGTAAATTTACATTATAATATTGTCCTATACTTGTATTACTTAAGTAGTATAATTTATTACCCAAAAGAATTTTTTCGTTAGTTAGGTTTAAAGCATTTTGTATGGCTTGTCTATCATCTGAAACCCCATCCCCTATGGCTCCAAACCATTCCGGTATAAGATATTTATTTTTAACATTTCCTCGCAAAATTCCATTTAATATTCTTCCTCCGTTAAAATGCAAATAACAACCATTTGGTATATTTATTTCTAAACCATTACAATTAAAGTCATATTTTATCTCATAAATGGTATTTTCTTCATTTATCATATTTTGTACTAAAACATTGATTCCATTCACAATGTTTTTTCTTAATATTTTACAACCCATTCCGCCGCCGCTTATAGGATTATATATTCTGTCTGCTAATTTTAGAACCGGAATGCCCAATTCATTTTCTATGCTCGCAATATCTTCATCGTCAGCCAAATTCGTTATTGTTCCTCCTCCGCTTGCTTCTATAAATTGTTTTGTACTTTCAGAAAGCATGTCGGGGGTTATTCTTTGTGAATTAAAAATTTCCAATACTTGTTCCCCTTGTTTCTCTATTTCTTGTAATGCTTCCTGCTTCGCTTGTTCAACTTCCTCTTTTTGTTTATTTAGCTGCTCTTTGGTAGCTATACCCGTGTTTGCTTTTACCCATATATTTTTATATATAGTCAATATAGAAACCTCATTTTCTAATATTATACCGTTAAAATTGCTGTATACTCCATTTTGTGACGCAATGTAAAATACATTTTGGTCGGGTGTTCCCGGATTTGTTGTTGGGGTTGCTATTCCTGCAAATGTAGAATTACTTCCTACATTTGAAATAATAGTCAATAAAGCATTTTGCATTATTGCCCCGGTAATTTCTTGCTTCCCGTTTGTTTTGATAACGTCGGAAATCGCTTGTTTTAATTGTTCATAATTTCCCATAATCTAATTAATTTAATTGTTGTCAAAATCATTATTGAAATCGTCGTTGAAATCTCCCTTATTACTGATAATATTATACCCACGTCCTATTTTCTTAACGACGGTATTTGTTTTAAACTCAATTTCCACGCTCGCCAAATCCCCTTGCGTCTGCCATTTTGGGGTAATTAGAAACGTGTCGCAATCGTATTCCCTGCCGTATTTATCTGTTATGTGAATGTAATCAGCCATGCGGATAAATCTCATTACGTCGCAAAGGAACTCCGGTGCCAATATCGTACATTTAAACGTTTTTACAGATATTTGTTTTTCCGGAAAAAAATAACCGTCCCGTTCTTCGCCATCTTCTTCAAATTCATAATCCGGTTTTCCTAACTCGGTATAAAGGTACAACGTATTTTTGAAATCCGGGTTTTTATATACTATTTGCCCGGCGTCAAATACCAAATTTTCAATGTCCCACCATTGTATTTTTAAGTAACCGGAAACATCTTGTACGACCGTAAACATTTCAGAATACCACGTTTGCACGCCATCCGATAACGTCATATAATATATTCCGTCCAACTGATTTAACGGCATGGGTAAAATTGACGGGTACAATATAACATCATAACCCAACGTTTGAAACCGGACAATCTGCAATCCGGTTTCTTTCATGTACGTTGTTATGTTTGCAACTTGCTTTCCGGTCTTTTCATACAATACCACTGACGTAACATTGTTTGACCGTGTGTTTCTGATTATCTGAAACGGTAACAATCTATCAGCCGGGGCAAACAACGGGTAAATTGCGCCGTATGCGTAATTTTTTCTGTGGTTCTGTTCATTTATTGACGTGTACCACGGTAAAACGCTTATGTTGTTATTCTGTATCATATTTCAACGTTGCTTTAATGTTTCGACTACACAAATTTACTGAAAGTTTATCAACTTGACCGTTACCAATATACGTTTTAACTAACTGCATCGGGTTTGGGTCTGTTGTTCCTGCCGGGAAATTCAATGTTTGTTTTTTCTTTCTCTCAATACTAATTGCATAATTTGGGATATTATTTATTTTGAAATTGCGTGCTGGCATATCATAAACCCAATATGTCGGTTGTATATTGATAAACGCTAAAAAGCCATTTTGCAAAAAATATTCCACCCCATCAACGGTTTGTCTTGTAAACGGCAATTCCAATTGTCCACCTCCGGACGGCATAACCGCCGCAAACAATGCGAATCCATCCAAACTAATTGCACCGGGGTTTAACAACATCAAATCAATATCGGACGTAAAATTGGAAATATTTATTTCTTCTATCTTTCCGGCTGTTACATATTTGGACGTAATTTCTATTGGTAAACCCTCAAATGGTGTTGTTACATCATCCATCCACTCAAATTGATAACGTTCCGGCATTTCTACTTTGTCAAATGAATATTCAGACGTTGCAAAAGCTAATTTTTTGCCGTTCCTAACGTTTTCTAATTGTGTTAAATCATAATCAATAATCGGGTTATATCCATACGAACCGCCATTTCTAAACCAACTTACCTGTTCAATTTTAAATTTTCCGTCCTCAATATACCAATAACATTTGTAAATATCCCGTAACATCGTCATAATCTGTTGTAATGTAATCGGGGCTTTTTGCGCCGGGTTTTTATATTCGCCATTAATGATATTACTTTTCTGACTTATTAGCAACTTAAATGACTGCCCGGAAATAGGATTGTTTGTGTTATAAAGAAATTGGCTGTATTCCGGCGTCGCTTCATGCGTTATTCCGGGCGCAAATTCTTTTAATAGCACATTGATACATGACGACAATGTAAACGCATCACGCAAAGTATATGCTTTTCGGGCTTTTTCCTCTAATATCCAATCCATCAGATAAAACCCAAACCATAACGACGCATAACGCCACGTTGACCGGGCGATTGGATAAAACGTTTGTCCATATATGGAATAAGGCGGCGCAAAATACTTTCCACTGTCGGCTAATCCCCACTCGGTCGGCGTATCTGAAAAATTTTTAGATATAAATGCCACGTCGATTGCGTAACCAATTGCCCGGCGGTAATTTCTATTATTATCTACAATATCATCGGACGGCAACGGGTATGTATCTAAATCGTCTATTTTATCAACATCAACCAAATATCGGGCGTATATATTATAACTTTTCATATCGGCGTGCATCGTACCCGTTGCTCCGGAACCCTCAACGGCGGTTAAATCAAATTCCAACGTATCAAAAGGTTCTTGCGTTATCTTTGTAAACCGGAACATTGCCACATCATCAGAACGGCGGCGTATCTCAACACCTGCTAGCCCAATAGGTAGCCCACCCGCAACTAGTTTTTGTGCAATATGGATATAATAATTTACATTTAATTCCGGGTATAAATCTCCCATAAATTCATCAGGACTTACACCCGTCGACATCCGCCCAACATAAAGCCCGGATATTACCTCCGGGGAACCGTGCGACGTAATTTGTATTTCTTTCAAAATATTACATAGTGCAAAATGATAGGTTTGTATTAATGCGTTTTGGTCAGTCGTGGCGTTTGCGTCTTGTTCCCAATTCGTGCCGCCCAAAAAGCACGAAACAATACTATCTCCGGGAACGTATATTTGTATCAATGGGCGTTTTCTTATTGTAAGAAATTCGATTTGTGGGGTCAACTCAATTAAATTGTATTCCTTTTCCAATCCTGCCAAAACGTCGTTGTATTGGTCTATTGTTTCCGGCTGTACCGTAACCAATTTATCATCATCATTAAACGTACAATCCGTTTTCATAAACTTTGCTTTATAGTATTGATTGTATGTTTGTCCCCAATCATCGCTTTTTTCGATATATAGGAAAAATTCAGAATCAAACGGGGCGTCATTGATAATATCGTAATCAGCACGGACAAAGTTTATTTTACCGGACAATTTAGCCCGGTAAAACCTTTGATTTGTTTCCAACTCATAATCCAACGTTAAATCATCCTTATAATTGGGGCGGACGGTTTGTTTGGTTCCGTCCTCCCCTATCTGCAAAAAGAATCTATATTTTGGTGTCATAGTCTTTTTATTTTACGTTTCAAATTCTTGTAACTTTCAATCGTATTTCCGTCGCCATCCACGTAAACCCGTCGTCGGTTCTGTTCCTTAATTTCCCTTACATCATCCGACAAATTGCGTAAATCCGGGCTTTGTCCGGTAACGTTTAACGTCAAACCGTCGCCGTCTGAATAGGATTTTAAATACTTATGTGCAAACGTACCATTGTTTAGCGAATTGATAACGTCCGGTATTATCTTTCTGAAACGGCGTGAACTTCGTTTATTTATCACGGCGAAAAATTCGCCTCCCTCGGCACGCCGGCGGGTTCCGTCCGGTTTCGTTCCTAAATCAATATCATTTCCGCTTTGGTGCGAACCGCCCTCCAAAAGTTCAACGGTACCGTCGCCGTATGTTTCCGTTCCTCCGGTTCCTCCGGTCTGTTTTGCCAATTGCGCCGCCTTGATTTTAGACGCTGCAAAACTCGCCCACATTACGGCAATTGCAGGTATTGCAAACGGGAAACCTAATTGCGACCATATCAGCGCCGTTGCTGTTACCATGTTTCCGATTTGCTGCAATGTTTGTATTGCTGCCTGCTGTTTTTGCGCTTTCTGTTGTTCTTTCAACGCTTTTTCTTGGTTTTTCTTTGCCAAATCCAACTCCTTTTGCGCTTGTACAACATTATTGGCGTACCCGTTTGCCCTTGCTTCCAATTCTGCATCCAACGCCGATTGTGCGGCGGAAACCTCTTTATCCGCTTGCTCAACGGCTGCATCTGCTGCGGCAACACGTGCCGCCGTGAATGTATTTAACGCATCCAATGCGTATTGCATAGACGTATTAATTGCCTCTTTTTGGTCGTCGTCCAAATTAAGCCCAAACAAACCGTAAATGTCTGTTCCTCGTTCCTCCCCTTTGGATTGCTCAATTTCTTGGTCTACTTTTTTAATAGTGTTTTGAATTGTTTGTACCTCAACATCAGACAATTTATTGGCGGCTTGCTGATTTAATTCTAAAACCTTTTGCAAACGTTCCTTTTCTGCTTGCAAACGGAATTGAGTTTTCCGGGCTTCTGAATTTCTCAACAAATCAAACTCCGATTGTGCCAACGCTTGTTGTTGGTCGAATATCTGTAATTGCGCTTGCAAATATTCGTCCGCAATTCCGGCTCCCTTTGCGTCAAAACTTGCATTAATCGCCGCGGCGTCCTGCTGTTGCCCGGTCGGTTTCTGTTGGTTCTGTAATAATGCGGTTTGTCTTTCGTTTTCCAACAACTGCATCCGCAATTGTTTTTCCCGCTCGCTTCCCTCTTTGACTGCTTGCAAACGTAATTCAATGCTTTCTTTCTGTAACGCTAATTCCTGCAATTGTCGGTCTTGTTCGATTTTCAATAACGCCTCGGTTTGTTGCTGTTCCAACGCCGTAATTGTGGCGTTTATCGCTTGACGTCCGGTTTCGTTCAAATCCTTTTCGGTCTGCAATTGGTGTTGTAAATCCTCAATTTGGCGGGAATACTGATATTGCGTTTGTTGGCGACGCTTTGCCCATTCGTCGGTTTCCAACTGCAATTGTGCATCCTGCAATTTTCGGGTTGCTTCCAAATTCTTTTTATATGCCGCTTCAATTTGCTTTGCTTGTTGTTCTGCTGCCTTTTCCGCATCGCTTTTACCCATTGGCGTTACGGTTGGGTTCTGTGTCGTTACGGGCTTATTGTCTGTTTGTGGCGTCGGGGTATCTCCAACAGAAACCGGGATTGTTAACGGTTTTATTTTCTTTTGCATACCATCCAAACCCTCTTGGAAATTTTCTGTTATGTCTTTAACTTGGGCTTTAACCAAATTTCCGTACGCTGCTGCATAATCTGCCAATCCTTTTTTTACTTCGTCAAAATCTAACGTAAACGCCCCCTTTAATGCGGTTCCGGTTGCTTTGACTATATCAATAAAGAATCCAAACAAATTTCCCAACGTATCAAATGTTGTTTTGAATCCGGCAACAATCCCATTCCAAATTGCACGTATCAAAACACTTTCATTGTATAACTCAATCAAGTAATTGACAACATCAATAACCCCTTTTATTATCGCCGTCAATCCTTGGTTAACAAAAACTTTTGCCTGCGTTGTCAACGTTTCAAAATTCCATCCGGTTGCGTCAAACAACCCGGATAATGCGTTTTGCAACTCAATTTGGCTTTGCAATTGTTCCTCCTGCAATTGCGCCAAAACTCCGGCTTTCCCTTTTACTTCATCCATGTTTGTTGAAATATCTTTCAACGTGCGCAAATACTGCAATCCGGCGTCCTCTCCGGGCCCCCCGAATATATCTGCAATTGCAGCCCCGACCGTTGCCGCATTATCCGGCAATTCTGCCAATTTTGCGGAAACGTCTTGTATAACATCGAACGTTGTTTTGGTTCCGGTCTGCAAATCTTTTTGAACTTGTTCCGACGAAATACCAATACCATCCAAAGCCGCCGCCGTCGCCGTCGTCATTTCACGCAAACGCAAATTTGCCTCCTTAATTGCATCAACGCCTTTGTCTGAAAAGATACCCATTTTGTTTGTTTGGGTAACAATTGCAACAAATTGGTCTGCTGATATTCCCGCCTCTTTGAAATATGCCGGGTATTCTTTCAACGTGTCTAAAAATTCCCCGTTCGCATCGCCTCCGGCTAAAAACCCATCCTTAACCAATTGCAATGCCTCATTTGCAGAAATACCAAATTGTTTTGATAATGCGTTTGTTGCAATCAATGTTTCCCGGAAATCTGCGTTGAATGAATCGGCGACGGCTTGTACCTCATTTCTAAACGCTTTCAAATCATCGCCACTTTTCCCGGTAAATTGTTGCGTCAATCTCGTTGCCTCAACTAACCCGGCGTTATAATCGTACCACCATTTAAACGCCGCACCCGCCGCCGCAATTCCGGCAATCGCCAAAAAAACCGGGTTTGAAAGTAATCCCAACAAAGTTTTTCCCAATGCTTTTGCCCCGTCGCCAATAGCTGTAAAAACGGCTTTACTTTCAGCCCCGCCACGCCCTAACGCCAAAAGACTTTCGCCAAATGCGCTATTTAAACCTAACGTTTCTTTTAATTTGTCGCCATACGCAATAATTGCGTCGGACGCCTCCGTATAATTTCCGACGTTCAATTGAAATTTCCCGGTTGCTTCCTGCAAACGTTTCATTTCTTCGTATATTTCTTTGGTTTGTGCAACCAATTTTCGCCCCTCCTCGGTGTTTTCCCGTTCGGCTTTAGTCATGTTGTTTAAATAAATCTTATTCAATGAATATTGCGCCGATAAACGGTTATAACTACCCTCGGCGGATTGATTTATTTTCACAATCAGTTTATTAATTTGGTTCGCTTCCTGCTGTGCCAATTTTAACTCGGCTAACTTTTTGGCGTTCTCGCTTTCTGCAAACGCCAAATCACGTTGCGCACGTGCCAAACGTTCCGCATCGTCTGCGGCTTTTTTGGTTGTCTTTCGCCCGTCCTCCGTTGCGCCGGAAACCTTTTTCAGAATCTCCGCCAATTGTATTGCCTCGGCTTTGATATTTTTCAGTGCATTTGTATAGGTGTCCGAAAGTTCATCCAATTGTTTTATCAAATCTGTAATCGAATTATCCGGGCTTATTAAATCCGAATATTTGATTGGGTTGTTATTATCTGCCATACGCCGATTATTTAGTTATTTACGGGAATTTCCCCATCTGTTGCATTTTCTTTTCTCAAATGTGTAATTTATCGCCTAAAAATAAAAACGCCGGAAATCGCCTTATTTTGCCTTTTTTTGCTTGTTTGCTTTTTTGGCTTGTTCCTTGATATACTCAAATGCGTTGTAATATTCCAAAACGGTAAATTTCTTTGGGTCAACATGCAAATTTTGGGACAATATCAAACACATATTTTCAAATTGTCTGTCATGACTAATTTCCACGCTTTCCGAACCGGTAAACGTCTGCGGGTTGAAATAGGTTATCAACTCCGCCGTAATGTCGTCAATCTCTTTTGCGTCCGCCTCGGTTGCCCGACCGTCTATTATTGTGCGTAATACAACAATCGTTCTTTGTTTCAATTTATCGTAATACTCTTTCAATGTCGCATCATCGAACAACCGGGGAAAATACAAACGCAATTCATCGTCTATTTTTTTTTTAACCGCTTCCAAATGGGCGGTTATCTCTGAATTTGCAACGTCTTTAAAAAGACTCATTGTTTGTTGCAATCCATCATCTGACAAATCATTTCGGGGTTTACCATTTATTGATTTAACCAACACGGCAAAAGCCAAATGCCGGGGGGAAACCTCGGATTGAATGAAATATATGTTTTGGCGCATATTTTCCAACTCAACGGTTGCCATGTTTGGCGTTGGGCTGTTCAAATAACGTATTACCTTTTCAATATGTCGGTCAAAATCCGACAAATCGGAACCAACCCCGGCGTCAACCAAAAGCATTTTGTTATACTTGTGGAAACGCATAATTGGCAAATCCTCGATTGAATCATACAATTCAACGTTCATTCCTTTTATTTGTACATTCTTCATAATAAAACACGTGTTATCATTGTACTACAAAAGGGAACGCCCAAAAATGAGAGGTTCCCGGTAAATATCAACGCAAAGAAACAAATCAAAACGCAAGTCCACCACGACAAACAGAAATCGCAATTAAACATCTTTGAAAAGAAATCGTTCCCGTGAATCTGTACCCATTCAATGACGCCCCATTTGCGTAATAACGTCAGCACAAAAGCCGCTATTAATGCGACAACAATAATGTTATAAATAAAAGGTTCCATATACTACAATTTACATGTTTCTCCAATACTCAATTCGCCCTCAAACCGGAATCCGCCGAACGGGTGCATTAAAAATTGGTTTTCTATTTCATCCAACGAAAAGCCCCTGTAAATGTTTTCCGCCAATTCGTACACTTTGTTTATTCTGTAACTTCCATTTCGCACCAAAAAACCGCCGTTCAAAACGTCCAATATTTGCCGCTTCAAATCCTCTTTGTTGCGTGTGCTTGCATCGTTGTATATCTTTCTGTAATCAAACCAAAAGATAATCGAAAACGCCGTTTTTATGCCAATATCAACTCCGGGTTCCCAACTGATATTTTGCGGGTCGTCAACCCAAAAAAAACAGAAATTACCAATACCCGCATCGGGGCAAACTTCCATATATTCGTTTTTCCCGGAATACACGTTTGGCATATAATAGCGTTTTTGGTTTGCGTTCATTTTAACAAGTCTTTCCGCCCTGCCAAACGCATAATCCAACCACGGCAAATTATCAACTAATCCGTTTTGAATGTTCCCAATTATCCGGTCTAACAATTCCGGGTTGTCAATAACCGGGGCTTTTACGTTATTTGTCATAAATTTGTTTTTTTGTTTCTGCCATTAAATCCGGGAAAATATATTTCCAAATCAATATTGAAATATTTTCGTCGGTTAAACCCAATATTTGACGACCGTATTTTTTTATTAAATCCTCTGTTTTAAAGTCAGACGCTTTAATTTCAAATTGTTTGTCGCCAACCTCTAAATAAAAACTACTTTCAAAATCTCCCTCATCCCGTAACGTTACCCGGTTTGTCGGCTGTCCCTTAGCCTCTTTAATTGCGATTGTTACGGGGCTGTATGGTGCATAATCCGAAATTTCGACGCCCAAACGGTTAATACCTTGTTCAAACAATTGTTCCTCGGCGTTCAAATCAACTATATATGCCTCATTGTCCCATATAATGTTTTGTATTATCCGCCCGGACGTCAAAGCCTCGTTGAAATCCGCAACCCTTTTTCGCAAATCGGTTATCCGTTTCATAAATACAACTTTTACATGAAATTATATACAACTTTCCCTTTGAATTATATAATTACACGGTTCTGTATCTTACCCCACGGTTATTGCAGGCTAAACAGATACGGTCTAACCCTTGCGTATCTATTTGCAACGCCTCATAAGACTTTTTAAGGTCGTAACCTAAACCGCCGGGACGAACGCCGGACGTGTTGCCGTCCAACTCATACAAAATATCCATCCGGGTTGCGTTTGATTGATTGCGGTTAACCCTTACGTTGGGGTTCATTGCCAACGTCCGCAATGCAATTGCAGCAACTTGTCTTTGTATTACCGTTTGGAAAATCTGCCTTTGGGAAATAATGAAATCCGTTAAATCGCATCCAATAGTAATTTCGCAATTCAGCCCGTAATTTTGGGTTCGTGTGTACATCGTGTATGCAATATCCCACAACTCCGGGTATTCTGCGAACGTTTCCGGCGCATTATACATAAACGGCGTTACTTGCAAATACTTTGTCAATTCTCGCCAAACCTCAACGGAACCCATGTTGCACGTTCCGCACGGCTCCCGGCTCCAATCCTTTGATACGTTAATTGCTTCCATTCCGGCGGGTAATTCGTCTTGATTGTAGCAAAGGAACCACGCCCCCCCGGCGTTGTTCTTGTCGCTTATATACGGCAAATAACAATCATTTAACGGGAACCACTGAAAACCGCCATTTGTAACGGTAAAATTCAAATCAAAAGTCTTTATTGGGTCTATCTGCGACGAATGAAACAAATACATTCTAACAACCCCGGTTCCCCCGGTCATTTGCAAACCTATCTTTTCAATTTTCGCCGTCACTCCCATTGCACGAACCGGGACAATTTCAAATCCTACCAACTTATGATTGTTTTGCAACGTCGCCCGTATGCGTCCGGCACCATCAAAGAACGTTTTTCGCTCCAACAAATTACGTGTTTCTTTGTCTAACTGCTTAATCTGTGTAAACGTCTGTATTGCGGTCGCAATTCCGTTTCGGGTCATTCTCTCCAAAAAGTCCGTCAACATATTATACGGTTTCCAATATGGGTTTCCGTAATCCTCCCGGCTGTAATCATTATTAAAATCGCTTGCCGTTGGTTCCTCTCCGGTGTTGTCAATTTTAGCAATCCAAACAATACCGTTATGGCTCACTTTCTGCCCGGCTTTGTACGGCAATATCATGTTCCATTCCGGGTATTGCAGCCCCCAATCATCCGGCATAATCGCCGCCATACTATCCAACGTCAAAAGCGGGTGCGCACCTTGAAAATACAACCCACTTTCCGTCTGCGTTAAATTGTCGTCTATCGCCTTTGCCGGGTCGTATGATTGCTCCCATCCGCACACATTTTTTAACGCTTCGCATATTTCATTTATTCTTATCATAAAAACGCCCATTTATTTCCCATATTAGGAATTAAGATTGCAATAAATAAGGGGGCGGGGATAACCACCCCGTCCCCTCGGTTAAATAATTGTTCCGTTTTCCGGCTTATGCGCCTGCACCTCCGGCGGGAAATTCCCCGGCGTTGGTTACATATACAGGCATACCCAAAGGTACATTTTCCACATGTGCTGCAATCTGCGCTTTGATAATCGGATTTGCAACGGTTGTTGGGTTGCTGTTGTAAGCAATTACAAACGCAACGTCTGCGCTAAATCCAAAATATTCTTTCACGTTGCAAGTCATATCGGCACTCACTGCGCCTGCTGTCTGTGACTGGTCGCCAACTGCTGTGTAATAGTGCGAACCAACGGGCAAATCAATGTACGGCAAACGTACAACGTCCCATTCGTGGAAATTCGCACGGGTGCGGTTCAACGCCTCACGGTCAACACGTGTTAAAACGCCAACGTTACCATCCTCTACGGCAAAGAATGTGCCGTTTTTGCTAGCTTCATTTACGACGTTGTTTGTATAATGGAACACTTTATTTTCGTATTCCATACGCTTGTTTACGTCGTTATAAATACCGTGCTGTGCCAATTTTTTAATAAGGCTGTCAATTCCGGCGTTACCTACGACGTGAACCAAACCCGGATAACAATTTGCACGCATAATCGGGTTAATATCGCCCATAATTTCGGTTGCCATCTGCGTTGGAACCTCAATAACGTTTGCAGCGAAATTGTAATTCAACTTGTCTTTCAATACTTGGGTTTTTCCTGCCTCCAACGCTGAAACGGCTGCTTGGTCTAACGAATTTGCAAACGCTCTGCAAACCTTTTCCATTTTGCGGTTGAAATCGTGCTCATACGAAATTTCGTTGTTCATATACAACGTTGGCACCATTGTAAAGCCGACGGAATATGTCGCCCAAACCACGGTATAAAGTGCGGACGTGTTTTCATCGTCCGGGATAACACACGTACGAACGTTGCTAACCGTAACGTCGCCATCGTAATTGATAACCGGAATTTGTACCGTATTTCCGATTGAGGCAAACGCACGTTCACGCAATTTCGGGGACAAAATGGAATTTCCGGCGTTGGTCTGTTCAATGAAAAAATCTAATGCGCCATACTCGCACGGGCGGGTCATATTACGGTCTAACTCCGGGTTTTCTACTCGCCAATTCTGTAATCTTGTTGCAATTAAACTCATAGTCTTTTTATTTTAATTTGTTATTAAATGCGGGTTTACCCATTACCCGGTTATCTCTCCGGCAATTTGTTAATACTATTTTCCTGCCAAACCTTTCTCATATCTTCGTCAAACTCTTTGGAACCTACCGTTTTACCTTGCGCCATCAATTGTTTTGTAATAAGTTCGTACGCCTCTGATTGCGTTTTGGCTCCGCTTACGTCCAATGTAATTCCGCCGCCTCCGGCACCGCCTGCGGGCTTATTTGTGCCGCCTCCTGGCTGTTGTCTTTGCTGCTCCAATACTCCAATCGTTTCCAATTCTTTTGTCAGCAACTCGGCGGGCGTGAATGGGTTCAACTGATTGTTTGGATTGCGCATAATTGCGCCGCTTGCATCTTTGAACGCCAAAACCTTTCCGCCGTTTCCGTCGTCTATATATTCCGGGTTCATGCCTTTTACTTTTTCGGTCGCCTGCGTCAAAATAACCTTTGTTACGCTTTCCGGGAATCCTGCTTTGAATTTAAGCCCGGCGGCGGCTGTCTGCAATGCGTTGTCAATTCTTACTCCGAACAATTCTTTTTCGTGGTTTGCCTTTTCTGCCTCATACTTGGTTGTCAACTCGGTAAACTGCGTTGTCACGTTCTGCAAATCTGCTTTTGCCTGCTTCAATGCTTTCACGGTTTCCGCATCTGCCGCACCATCGGCAATTGCCTTTTCTAAACGGGCTCTTTCCTTGGTCAATGAATCAATCTGCGATTGCAGGCCGGTTGCGCCATCGGCTTTTGTTTTCATTTCCCCCATTACACGTTTTGCGTAATCATACGTTTTTTCGGTTCCATTTTTAGCGATACCGGAAACCGCCAAAATATCGTCATCCAAAGCCCCGTAAATTTCGCCCGTTTTCTTGGCAATAACGCTGTTTTCGTCATTCTGCGATAATGCTGTTATCGCTGTAATCTGTTCGTCAGACAATCCCGACAAAGCCGCATTTGCAACTAAAATTTCTCTCGTTAACATAATATTCTTACCCTTTGAATTAATTAAGTGCGATTGCTTCTACTTTTCCGCTGTTTGCGTTAATAATATCAATTGTGTATTTTGGGGAATCCCCGGTTGTGTCAACCAACCAACTAACAACACGTGCATGGCTGATTTTCTTTTCAACCTCTTTTGTTACCAAAATAACGTCGGTAATTGTTCCGCCCTTAATACATCCAATCAACTTTTCCTTTGTGTCCTTGTCCAATTCTGCGACGGTTTTGGTTACTTCAATAACCAAATTGTCTTGCTGTGCGATCTGTGCCATATTCGTAATTTTTAATGGTTAAACGTTCTCGTTATTTTCCGGGATTTCGGTTGCCGTTTCTTCTGTCTTTTCGGCTTTCGGCTTTCTTCCGGATTTCTTTGGTTCTGCTGGGATAACTCCGGCGGCTGTCAGTTCTGCAATAATTTCGGCTTTCATTTGTTCACGTTCTGCCGCCTTTGCTTCTGCTGCCGCCTTTGCTGCTGCTTCTGCCTTTGCTCGTTTGCTGGCTTCAATCTTTTCTTTGTTCGCTGCCTCCCAAACGTTCGGGTCGTGCATAATGTCAACTTTATAACCCATTTTTCGCAAATTGTGCAATCCGAATGTTTCAAAGAACTTTTTTCCGAAAACCTGCATACGTGGTCGTGAAATTCTTTCGCCCGTTTCTTGGTTGAATTTTACAACCTCAATACGACAATGATAAAAACTTTCTTCCCATTTTGGAACAATGAAATTTTCCGGGGTAACGTCCAACAATCCGACGTCCTTTGTTTTACCCTCTGTTTCTGCTTTCACTCGCATAATCATAAATTTTTTTTGTTATTACTTCAATTTTCTTGGAAAATGGTATTTGGCTGCCAAATTCCAAAACGTTTGTATTCTCACGTTCAAACCTACGCACTAAATTAGCGAAATTCAATTTAATGCGCAATTCATCCTCGGTAATTAGCTGTTTTTCGTACAATTCTAATACTTCCGGACGTGTCAAATGTCGGTACGGCTCCAATTCTGCCAACACTAACATACGTTGCATTTGTATTGGGTCGTGTCTGTACTCCGTTTCGATAATCTGATTTTGTAGCGCATCCAATTCCCCCTCGCTTGCTCCGCTTTCTTTCGCCATCTTATAACGTTCTCGCAATTGGGTTGCATCAGACAAATAAAACTCGGTGCCATAATTGATTTTTGCCGAAACAAACATTGTTCCATAACGCAAACGGCAAACGGTTTCGTCAACGAACTTTTGCGCCGCCTCAAAGCCTTTTTTTACTCGGTTTAATACCGTGTTTTGGCTTTCAAAATTGGCTTTAATTTGCTGTTCATTTAATGCTTCACGGGTTGTTATTCCCTCGTTGGTACCAACAACCGTCGTAATTATGTTTGTACGCAACCGTTCTTCCTCGCTAACGTTATAATCCAAACTATTACGGTCAACGGTCAACATCTGAACCGGGTTGCGCAGATCCGGCTGTTTGTCGCCGTCCGGTACCGGAATTTCAATGAATGAACCAACCCCGACAATTCGTTTATCTCCGCATTTCGGGCAACGCATCAATAAACCCGCTTGGTCTAATTTATAATAGCCTTGTTTATCTTTCAAAAACCCGCCGTCGCAATAATCGCCGTTTTCGCCGTTCGTAAAATCGCAACTTTGTTCATATCCGGAATAAATCGGGTACGACCCGTACATATCCAAATTTTTCTTTGATAAATGATAAAAAAGGAACCAATCTAAACTTTCCAACTCGGTTGTTAACGGGGACGCCTTAACGTCCGGTTCTCTCAAACTCAATGGTTCGTTCCAAAAAAAACGTGCTGGGCAATATCCCAAATCGTGCGGGCTATCAATCAGCAATTCGCCAATATTGCCTTTTTCCTCGGTAAATACCCGGTATCGTTCATCGTCAATTACGGCAATACGGTTGTCGTCCTGCCGGAATATTATCCAACGCATAACGCCCGTTGTTTTGTCTGCCTTGTATGAAATAACGTGTTCTATTGGCAACCAATAAAAGTACGGTTGCGGGTAATTATCGCCGGGGGATTGCTCTTTTGGCAAATCAACAATTAATACGCTGTTAATTTCGGTTTTGAAATATTCCCATCCCTTTGTGCTCCAAATTTCGGGTTCTTCCAATACGTGTTGTCTGTAATACTCCCAATCGTCCCTTTGTTCGCTGTTCATAAACTGATAATTGAACGCCGGGTTACGACCGTCAAAAATGCGGCTCAACTTATCAAAACAAACGCCCGTTATCTCGTTTGTCTTTACGGGGTAACGGAACAATGTTTTGAACACTTTGAATTTGTCTGCGGGTATAAGGTTTGAAACATAAGCCAAAAAATCGGTCACGGGTTGCGTAATGTATGGCGTCAACGCCTTTTCCGCATGAAATCGTATGCGGTTTTGGTGGTAAATCGCCCTACTTATCGCCGCTTTGTTCCGTGGCTCCGTTATCTGCTTTTTTATTTCTCTTATATCTAAGCCCATTTTCTTTGTCAAATTCAAATTTACTATTTTCCGGTAACTGCCAACCGCCGTTATTTGGCATTTTTAAAAGTCTTTCGGCGTGGCTAACTTCAAAATCTCGTGTCGTTTTCAATGTTTCATTTTCCAACGTCACTATTGTTTGTTTACCCTGCTGCATTTTTTAAGTCTGTTAGCGGGTTAAAATCTTCCGGTACGATAATAGCCAAATCATCCGACCAATTAGGTAAAAACGTCCATTGTATTGCGTTGCTATCGGGTGCCTCAAATCCTCCCAATGTTTTATCCCCGATAAACAAAGAACGAATTGGAATAGGATAATGCGTTGTTGCTGTTGTCGGGTCTTGCAATGCACCAATTGCGCCGTTTTCATCAAACAAATAAACCCCCAAATTTTGGGAATCGCTTTCACATTGCAACTCTTTCAATGCTTTAATCAGTGATTGCGGCATTTTACGCATAACCGCCGTAAATGGGGTTGGCTCACGTCCAATAATTTCTTCAATACCGCCCAACGTTTCGTTTCCTCCGCCGAACGTACGGGGTGCGCCTGCTTCTGCTGTCGGTGCTTGGATATACGGGGAGACAACAACTTTCGTGTCGTCCTCTGCCGATAACAACGGCGTCCATGACGCTTTTTTCCCAATACCCGCCGTCGTGGTAAATGAATTTTTTTCTCCGGTGCTTTTATACAATCTCTGAAACGCTACTTTCTGAATCTGTCCGAAACTCTCGGCACACATAAAGTTTGGAATGTTTGGCAACGCTGCTGCTGCCGGGCATTTACAAATAGCCATAATCTTAATTTTTTAACGTTAAAACTTTTGTTATTATCTCCGGGGGCTAACCCTTTGCCCCATTACTTATTGCAAAGTTATAATATTTTCGGCTAAAGCCTTGCATATATGAAATAAAATGCTAATTACGACGTTTAATGCCCCTTGTTGCTTGGCTGTATGGTCTTGTATCGCCGTCCGCCAATTCCTTTTCATATATTCCGGTCAAACCGTCCTCCGGGTCGTCATGCTCATTTGCTGGGAAATCACGCAAAAACCCGGTTACGTGTTCATGTATCTTTGGAAAACGTTCCTCCCATCCTAACGGCATTATGATTTGGGCGTTGACGCTTGCCGAATTTGTTATAATGCGGCTTTCCTTGTTGGCACCTTGGTAAAATGGTTCGGAAATCGCTTTTATCTTTTTACGTATCAACTTTTCAAACCCGGCACCGCCGTTGTTACTTTCAATCCATGCTTTTTGCGTTCCACAACGGTTTATCATTTCCGGGACGGTAACGGCTGTTACTTCTGTATTTTCCTGCGTAAATACCATGTCAGTAATTAGCGCATACAAAATCGGTTCAAACCGTTTCTTTTGTTCGTTCCATGCCTCATTACCGGATTTGTAAACGTCATAACACGCCGAAAATGTAAAGTCGTCGCCCTCGTCTGCCACGTCTGTATAATTACCACTACGTACGAACGTTCCCCATTCTGATTTGTCAACGTACGTTCTGAACGGGTTCCGGTACAATCTACCCTCTGCGTTTCCGGGGTTCCCTTGATATAAGCATTGAAATTGTACCGGGTCTAATGCTCGTTGCCCCTCCAATTTTGCCCGGCTGTGTCGTCTATCCCATAACGCCGCCCCCGGTTCCCGTGGGTCAATCTCTGTTGGCTCCCCGGTTTTCAATCCCTCAAAGTTAACGCGTACCCATGCGCCCGCCGGAATGTTCTTTACATCGTCCCAACTTTTAATATTAATTACGGTTTCCCCGCTTTTTTCAATACGTCCAATCAAATCATCATCATGCCAACGGGTAAACACAATTAATTCTTGGGAATCATTATGCAAACGGGTACGTACAACGGTCGTGTACCATTTCCACGCCGCATTACGTACAATCGGGCTGTTGCCCTCGGCATAATCTTTGTAAACGTCGTCCAAAATAGATACATCAACCGTTTTTGACGTCAAAGAACCGCCACGACCGACAACACGCAACAAACCCTTATGCCCAACCATTTCTATGACGTCAGAATTTCGTAAATACGTATTAGCCATTGTTACGACGTTGGAACCGTTCAAATACGTTTCCGGGAACAATTCCCGGTAACTTGGCGTATCAATTATTCTTTGAACATCACGGTTAAAATCTCTCGCAATCGTTGCAGCATAAGAACCTATACAAATCTTTGTGTCCGGATTTAAACCCAACATGAAAGCGGGCAACTTCCGGCTTGAACCCTCACTATTATGCGTAGGAATAAACGTATCTCCAACCAAATAGATACCCCCCTCTACTTGGATGCAATTACCATAACCCAAGCCCTCCTTTCGTTCAATAGAAACAATAGCACGTTTCTTATTTATGGACAATTTCGTTATCTTCTTACGTTTTACTTTTGTCGGGAAAGTCATTGTAGGATTAAAACAGAGTTGATATACTATCTTCTTCCCTACTATTCCGCTACTACTAACCCTAGGTTTGAATTCACACACAACTACAGACTGGCCTAATGAGCGTAATATAAATGCTGCATCGTCTATAATCCGCTTGTTTGTGTTGGATATGGTTATACGTCCGTTTCTGTGATACACATACCCATCTGTATCAATTAATCCAGCAATCACATTCTTGCGAACTTCAACTGAATTGTATTTATACATATCCGGTATATGTTTATTCTTAATTAGTCCATTATTTTTTAGTAAAAGATTCAATTCTGGGCTGTAGAACTTACGTGTTGTCGTGCCCTTACTTTCTTTGAATTTATATGTACTATTCCCTATTATTTCAACATCATTATTGCCAATGTGTATAATTCCACATGAGCTATCCCCATCTCCTAGCCACGCTCCTAAAACGTATGGGTCTAAATCTACATTCCGACTATCAAACATTACGCAAACATTGCTATCTACATGGTATTTATATCGGCTTCCTCTTTTTCCATCTCCATTATATATTGTGGAGGATGCCATATACTTCGTTTCTATAGTTTCCTCTTTCTGTCGAAATCTATTATATACCGTCCATTCGTGATTGCCATGACATTCTATCTTTGCTCCATCAGAAAAAGAAACTACATATTCGCTTCTTGTTTTTTCTGACACCCATAAGACTTTAACCGGTGTTCCATCCCTACCAAACACGTAATCCCCTACAATTAAATCACCATGTTTTTTTAGCCCTTTAGTGGTAGCAACTATCTGATTATCTGATATTTCCTTACCATGTTGAGGGGGCATTTGCACAATCATTTTCTTTATTTCGCCGTGGGCGAACTTATCCAATAGCGTATAATAAACGACGTGGAACGGTTCCAAAGCCAAATCCGGTTGCATGTACCGGGCAAAGTTTATCAGCCTATGGCGTGCCGCCGCTTTTACTATCTCGCCGGGGTTGTTTTTCAATGCTGCATACATTTTAAGTAATTGTTCATTATCCATTTTGTTTAATTCTTAAAAATAAACCATATATTTTTGTCTTACCCCCGTATTTTTTCTGACTTAAAAACCGGAAATCTTAAAAAACAACCAATTTATTGTTTCATTTTCCATTTGTCGCACGCTTTTTCCGAACGTATTATACTGCAATTTTCGACAAACGGGCATTTTAAACAAATTGGGTTCCCGTCCATATCCAAATTTGAATGGTCGTAATAATATTTACCCCAACCACAATTCCCGCACGTGTGTACGGGTTTCGGTTCATCTTTTTTCTTGATATTATTCTTTGTTGTTCGTACCATCGTCAATTACTCCTTTTTCTGCTAATTGTTTTTTATATTCTGCTGTTTGCAATTTATCGGCGACCGCAAACAACAAATCCTCCGGTATTGCGGCAACATCATATTTCGGCGCATCGCTATTTGTATTTTCTTTCAACCCCGGTATATCAACTTTTATTGGCGCATCAAATCCCAACATCTTTGCCCGGCGTTGCTGTACATTCAAAAGCAAATCCAAAAACCGGGGGTTTCCGGCGGACGTTTCCGTTGTGGTTTCCTCATACCCGTAATATTCCGGGTTGTCGCCATCCTCCAACACTTTACGGGGCTTTGCGTTCTGTCTGTTTTTCTCTCGCAATTTCCCGGTCTTTGAACGTTCCCACGCCTCCCACAATTCAACCTCCATTTTATCCAACTTTCGCAATTCCTGCGTAACGTAATCGTCTATATTTTCCATACGTTCACGTTTCCACTCAATTAGCAAATGTTGCATATCCCAATATACCATTTGTTTTGTTATGGTATAACCGACGCCACGCCGGGCGTTTTCCTCATTCAGTCTTTCCGAAATTTCCCTATACGTGTAACCACGTAAAAACAGATTTGAACAAAAAGCCAAATCAAACTCCCTTTGGTCTTTTGTTCGTTTGCACATTTTCGGGCGTCCGCCCCTTTGTCTTTTACTCGCTTCCATTTTTTAAACCTTTTTATAACAGCAAAGCCATTTACTTTGCTTTCCTCTCAAACGTCGCTTTCCCTTTGCTTGTTATTTTCGGGGAATTTTCGTTTTAAGCGGGTTTTGTTTGTTACTTGATACTTTTTATTGTCTTTTGTGCTTTCTTCGTCCTACGGGGCTTATTTTGGCTTTCTTTCGTTCCGGTACCTAAACGGCAACGCCCCGGTTATAATTCCAGGGCGTTTTTTTATGCCTTTTCTATTTCATCAACTTCGATTGAGTTCATTAAACTAATTCTTTTGTACGGTGTACCATCCTTTTTGTTTTTTACCCATTCAATAAAAAATTTACCGTCGCTTTGTGGCTGTACATTTACTATTGTTCCGGTTTCTTTTACTCTCTCCAATTCTTCCGGGGATAACTGCCATTTGGTAATTATAAGCCCCTGCGGGTCATTGGGGATTTTCATTGCAGGTAACGGCATATATTCCGGTTGGTCTTTTGCAAATACTACATTCACGCCGGGAAATTCAACGGGTTTCATTGCCTTGCTCCTTTCTTGGTTTCTTTCTAAACTTACGTTTCTTTTCCGGTATCTCAATACGGTGTATCTCAACACATGCGCCAAAAACCTTTGCCAACTTTCCGGCAACTTCTTTTACTTCTTCCGGTATATCATTTTGAGGCTTTCCCGACGCATCGGCGTTTTTCTGTTTTAGCAATCCGGCGATTGCTGTTTTTTCCTCTTTGTCCGTTGTCGTCTTGAAACGCTGAATCAGATTTGCAATTGGTTGCGTTCTCATAAAGTCAGCACATTTAAAACGGTCTTTGCAAATATTGTAATCATCCGGGTAATTGTGTTTTGCATCCTGCGAACTCTTTTCGTCTGCCTTTCTGAATTCGTGCCATTCGTCACGGCGGGCGATTGCTTCCGAAAATACCGCCATTGCATCAATACAAACTTGTGCCAAAATAAAATCCGGGGTCTCTCTCATTTCCTTTTCTAAACCGTGCTTATTAATAAGTTCGGTTAGTTCTTGTTTAAAATCTTTTTTCATACGCTTAAACTTCTATATGTTCAATTTGTGGTAACTTCTTTATGTATTCCAACATCGCCGTTTTGCTTTCCTCGGTTTCGTCGGTTCTGTTTATTACCAACTGAATAACTTCCAAAAGATAATCGCTATCAATACACGCATTATCAACGTCGGTAATATTATACAATGGTTCCGTTATTTCCTTGACGGCTTTAAATGCTTCTTTTGTCAACTTTGCGGCTTTTTTGAATCTCATTTTTTCGCCCTTTTCAAAGCATTTGCCTAAATGGTTTAATTTATCATCAGCGTAAAAAACGCATGTATGTGCCATGTCCGCCAAAAGATACGCCGTATTTGTAAGGAACAACGCTTTTTTTCTTAATTCTTCTTTTTCTTCGTTTGTCATAGTCTTTTGTTAAAACGGTTCTCAAAATATTTGTATTATTCGGCGGTTTCCTGCTGCATATTACCGCAAACCGGGCTTTCCGGTTTGTTGTGTGGGTGTTTGCGCATAAATTCCGGGTTTTTCTCACGTCCTGCAATTTTAGTATATGCCATTTCCTGCAATTCCTTTTGGCTATACCCTAATAATGCCGCAATATGGAATAAAACAACGTTTACGTCCGCCAATTCGTCGATAATATCATGCGTTCCGGGATTAATTTCGTTTATTTCTCTTTGCGTTTTTTCCCTGCTTAAATATCTTTCAAACGCTTCAAACAATTCGTTGTATTCCTCGGCTAATTTTCCCAATCTTTTTTCTATATTCTTGCCGAAAAGTTTATTCATCTTTTCAAACAATCTCTTTTCGTCAAAGGTCAATCCGGCGGTATTGGCGTCTTTTTCTTCAAAATTAGCCATAAACGTTTGCATATCCATTTTGCCAAATTTTCCGTCCGGTGTCAATACAATAAAATTTCCCTCCGGTACGTCCAACATTACGCCGTTTTCGGTCGGGAATGAATAAACCGCCAAACCTCCGGGCGTTCTCGGCATCTGCATTATTCCGCCTCCGGTAAAAATCTGCAATTTTTCCCAATTATCACGCTTTACGGGTAATGCACGAACTTCTAACAATCGGCGGCAATAAATATCCCCGGCGGTTTCGTCCGGCATACCTAAATTTGTGCACAACTCATTTGGCAAATTTCCCGCCCCTTTTTCGTATTCAACAAAGAATATTGCACCACGCAAAAGGTTTTGTTCTTTAATCGTCTTTACGTCTTTTATTCTTTTTCCGTATCTGCCTTGAACTGCACATATTGCGGCTTCAATTATTCTTTCCTCTTTATCCGGGGCGTACATTTTAAGTTCAAAGTAATTTTCTTTCTCTGTAACTTCCGGGTCTGTTCCCGTTACATCTTCAATCATCAAAAACGTTTCCGCATCAAACGGAATAAAACTTCTTTTTTCCATATCCAATTAATAAACGGTTAATAATAAAACAATCAGTCCTCCGGAAATTGTGGCGTACAAATCTTTTTTATCAAATACGCCTCCGTGTTTTTTGTTGTAAACCTCACGCAATACCCCGGTTAAAATTACTGCTATCAATGCGATAATACGTGCAATCATTCCCGGAATCCCGATAAATGAAACCAAACGCAAAACCAACATTACAACAATCATTCCCGCTATAATATGCAATAATTTATCGTGCGGGATTGATACTATTAATTGAAATATCTTTTTCATCGCTTTTTTTCTGTTATGTTATACAATTTTCTGAAATATATTACTTTGTTATCGCTACGGCTTGTTCTGTGGCATTTAAGCCCAACCGCCGGGCAATCGTCTTTATGGATAACGCAACACGCGCATCTACTTAAACATACATATTTGCCAACATTTTCAATCAGTTTATCAGACGGTTTAACCCATCTTTCCGCAATTATTACCATACCCCGGTAAACTGCAAGTTCGCCGGGGTTGTATTCACGTCCGGGTTCAAACGGTTGTGGTTTCTTTATTCTCATTTTCTATCGAACTAACCAACAAATCCAAATTTTCCTCTGTTCCGGAAATTGAAATTCTTGCTTTCCCTGCTCCCATTACCGCCAATTCCGTAATTGTGCAATCATATTTGCCTGCGGATTTTTGAAACTTTGCCGCCTCATTTAATGGCAATATTTTTGTTATCTCTTTCATCGCTCACGTTTTTAGTATTTTACATTACAAAGTTAATAATTTATTTTGGTTTTTATCCATATCAGCCGGAAACCAACGGAAAAACAAAGCAATTTAATTTCAATATCTAAATAAACGTCATGTCCTTTTACGCCCTCAACCATAACTCCGGGCGTCAAATAAAATTGCTTATACTTCCACAAACTTTGCAGATACAAATAAAACCCGATACGTCCAATATGGAATCCGATTGTTTTCATTTCTCTATCTGTTTTTTTATCTGTTCCCAACTCTTTTTGTCAATTACCATTTTCCGGGGGTATTGTATTATTTCGCCCTTGGTATATACGAGATTATAGATACCCAATTGCCCCTTAATTGGCATTTCAACAACACGTCTTGGGTTGCGCATCATCCATCCGAAACCCTTTGTTATTTTTGCCCTCTTTTCCTTTGGAATCCGGGTGTTTTCCCAATCCTCCGGCGTAAACTCTTTTATCGGCTTCACGTCGTACAACTCAACCAATCCCAAAGTAACGCCGCTTTCCATTCCGGGATAAACCGGTTTTGCCGACGAACAAATAAGAACGTCGCCACGGTATGACGTTTTTTTGCTTCTAACTTCAATTGATTTTCGCCCGTAAACAACGCCGTTTTCGTCTTTGTATGCCGCCGTTACCAAATCATTTGCGTATGGCTGTTTGACGGTCAACGCACGCCAACGGTCATGCTTTTCCGGGTTGTAATCCTTATTGCTGTACTGCATATCATTTCGCTTTTTTGTTATTCCCGGCGGGCTGGTCATATACTGCAAAACCAATCGGTCGTCTTGGCTCCGGTTCCGGTTGTTTCGGCGGGATAAACTCACAAACCGCAATAACCTTATTTCCTTTTGTCCGGGTGCCAATCAGACGGGAACCCGCCGGAATTTTTATTTCAATTTCAAATCTCATTTTCAAAACGGCAAATCATCATTTGGCGTTGGTGGCGGTGGCGTTGGTGCTGCTTCCTGCTGTCCTCCGTTCTGTCCGTCTTTCTTTGGCGTCAACATTTCCATATCATACCCGTAAACCTCGGTAATAAAATGTTTAACGCCGTTGTTGTCCTCATAACTGCGGGTTCTCAATTCCCCCTCAATGTATAATTTATCGCCCTTTTTAACGTACTGCCCGGCTATCTTTGCCAAACCATTTGACAATACAATGTTGTGCCACTCTGTACGTTCCGGAATCTCTCTGCCGTCTTTTGTCGTGAATCCTCTTTTGGTTGTTGCCAACGGGAATTGTGCGACAACTCCGCCATTATCAAACGTTTTAACGTCGGGGGCTTTTCCGGTATGCCCCATCAAAATAACCTTGTTTACACTCATACAAAAAACGTTTTAATTATCCAAACAATGATACTATACAACGCCCACATATAAGACGCAACCGTTAACGCCACGAACGTATAATACAATTTATATCCGGTTTGTTTTTTGATTTTCATCTACTTAAATTTTACGCTATCCAACAAATATTCTTTTTTCATATCCGACCATCCGGCGGCATGATTTATCGCTTTCCGGTCGTCGTCGTAAACAAATCCAACTATCCAACCGCCGACGTTTGATTGTTTTATTAGTCTTACCAATTTACCGACGAAAAAAGAACGGTATCGGTAATATGCTGAATTTTCACTAACAAACAAAACCCGTCTTTCTGCATTTATTTCGGGCGGATTTTCGATTTGCGGGCGTTTCTCCCTTTCCGGGTACCTTTGTACCCTTTTAAAATCATTTTGGATTGAACGGCGGGAAATTGCCCCGTAATCGGGTGTTCTTTTTTTCGTCCTCATATTTTCAAACTTCTATATCGTTTTGAATTATTTTTTTATAACTACCGCCATTGTACTAATAGATGTGCCACTCTCTTTAAACTCCCCCGCGCTGATTTCAAACACTTCTCCATGTACTTCTTTCAGCCAGTTTCGGAAATCAATACATTTCTTTTCCGAAGCGAATTTCCAGTGTTGGCTAGTTATTGCTGCAAGCGTGCCGCCTTCTTCCAATCGATCATACATAAGCCTGACATGCTCTATATCCTGATTACCGGAAAACGGAGGATTTGCAATAATCTTAGTGTAACTACCTACACTGTCTTTGGTAAAGTCTTCATCAAGCAATATTACGTTGCTAAGGGTATGAAGAAATTCTCTGTTTTCCGGCATCAGTTCATAGCATTCTACTGTTACAGAAGGACAAGCCCTATGAATGGCTTTAATGAGAGCACCGCGGCCGGCACTCGGCTCCAGTACCGTATCATCCTCATATATCCCTCCGGCAAGCATAACCAGCCAGTCGGCAACATCGGCCGGAGTTTCAAAAAACTGGTAATCCTGCTGTAGGTTGCACCGTTTACCCTCTTTCAGCATGGAAAACACACGCTCCGGATTAAACGGGAATGTGAACCCCTGTATCTTCCCACCTTGCCATGAGCCGCCGGCTTCTTCTATCCACTTCTTTGCTTCGGCATAAGATTTTTTATTGAATTGAACTTGAGGAAGTTTGAGGATATTATTCTCAAGAGTACAATGTTTCAGTATTTCTTCTACATTCCATTTTTTACCTTCGTCAGCCTGTTTCTTCTTTTCCCCAATCGGAGCGTCAGGTGCTAACAGTGAAGATATTTTCGTTATAACCATATTACTCGCATCCATGAAAGTATTAATACAGGAAAGTGCTTCCATAAGAAATTCAGTATCAACATATCCAGCTGCGTCATAAATATCTATACATTCAGTCATATTCGACAATTCATTGAGCTGGTCTACACTACCACGTAACATTTTTATTAAAGTCTCTTTGTTGTTCATCATAACTTTTCTGTAAATAAATTCTTGTTGTATCTACACTACCATGACCGAGAAGGTCTGCTAATTGAATTATATCTTTAGTTTTCTTCAGGAACATTTTAGCAAAGAAGTGCCGGAAGGCATGAGCGTGCATTTTTTTTGAATCGATACCACAATGTTTACCCCATGCTTTCAGGTTTTGTGAAAAACCTCTCTGAGTCAACGGTCCGTATCTCCCGACAGCAAGAGTACCGGACTTGCCTGTCTCCTTTATATAGTCCTTCACCTCCTGTTGTAATTGCTTCTGGAAAAAGAAACGCCGATACTTGTTTCCTTTCCCTTTCAAAACAACCTCGCCAATTGCTATATCCTCCCATGTGAATTGCTGAAACTCCGAGAGCCGGGCTCCTGTAGTACCCAATACCTTGATGAAGAAATAGTAATCCTTGTTGGATTTCGTTTTCAGGAAATCCAACAGCCTGTTATATTCCTCTTCTGTCGGGACATTGTTCACATCGAGCTTGTGCTTCATCTTAGGTCGCTTAAGCTCTATCGGCTTTTTTAGCCATTTAGAAAATTTTTCCAAAGCGGTGATACGCAGACGGATAGTCTGTGGAGATAATGATTTTTCTTCTAAAGTCCGTATAAACCGCTTGCAGTTTTCCATATTTATGACATTGGCATATTCAAAGTATTGCTTCAAGGATGTATGATAAATATCCACTGTATGTGGAGAATAATCATTGTTGTCGGTTAACCATACTATAAAATCATTCAACAGTTTTCTATTCTTGTCTGAAATGGCATCAAGCTTTTCTAACGTCTTTATTTTCTGCTCTCGGCGGTTATATCCTATTTTAAGGTGGTGTAATAAATCACAAATCGCTTCACTCATCAATGGATAACGTGCCCCAATATTGGCATTTTCACGCTTATAAGCCAGATAGCTACGACGATTGACACCTTCAGCATTTTCAAGAAAATCCGTTACATATTTGATATATTTCCCGACAGTATCATAAGTCCTTCCTGTCGTATATATGTAAGAAACTGTCTCTTATACACATCTCCGAGCCCACGAG
>ENA-OXDZ01000058-OXDZ01000058.1-human-gut-metagenome-genome-assembly--contig:-NODE-58-length-36241-cov-35.7489_pt1 | contig 36241 bp, 55 predicted proteins | sample MGYA00249354_ERZ652241 | MGnify/ENA primary metagenome ERZ652241 (study PRJEB26925, sample SAMN05826513) | human gut metagenome | biome: ENVO:2100002; feature: ENVO:00000062; material: ENVO:00002003...
CACAATAACAAAATAAAATGCAAAGATTTTCAGTCACTTAAATGATGTAAAATAAATAAGAGCTTAAATTTGAATTTGCAGCATATTTTTAATACTTATTTCTTCACGAATTTATTTTATAATATCCCCATACTACTACAACTAATACTACCAAATACACCCTTTTAATGCTTATATTATACTACCCGTAAATTATAATAATCTACAATAAAATTTATATTTCTATTACTTCCCAATAATGTATTAAATTGTAGTAGTTTTTTAATACTCCCAACAAATTACATTTTAATTCATATAGGGAAATCGGCTATTTGTTAATCTTTCACCCTTTTGCGGTTGCTTGTTTTGCTTGTTTTTGCTTGTTTTGTTACTTCGTTGTGTTGGGGGTGTGTATGGGGTGTTTATTGGTGATGCAATACACTGTATTACTGTTTATTGTGTAGTTGTTGGTGTTTGGTTGGTATTCTGTCGAGAAATACAATATATTCCCGGTACTGGTTTCTCTGTTCGAGAAACCCACACAAATAGCCCGTATTTTGTACAAAGCACACCGGAGCGATAAACTATACCACAGTGTAGAGGAAGTGCCGCCAAATCAAAGAAAACGGACCTTTGCTGGCGTTTGTCGTTGTGTGGTGTTCGTAGTGTATCCGTGTACCTCTGCCGGATTCCGGGGTAAACAGCCGGCGCCCCCTCGGCCGTATCTAATGTTCGCTATATTTTCGGACCGGCATTTTTTGGCAATTTTTGGAAAATGTTTTCAGAAAACGGGATCGCGATTTGCGCGCGGGGGTAAAAAATCGGGGTATTGAGAGGTAAACCTATATTTGCTTCGGATAAAAATCGGAATTTATGTTTTTACTTCGGACAGAAGATGCCTGTTTGCAGTTTTCGGCGGATGAGATACGGGGTATATACCTGCTTGTTTCGTCGGAGGATGGATCAGGTCATATCGACATTGAAACGCGGGATGGCAAGTTGTTCAAGGCTGATTTTAGTCGGGGCGATACGGCGACTGATAAATACGCTTTTTTGGCAGCTTATCTTTCCGATGGAGTTGATCGTGTCATTGATTTTACGGATAGCGAATGATGGATTCGGATTCGAAAATAGGGACGGTTGCGGATTTGATCGCGGATTACCCCTCGCGGCAGCGCAAGGTCGAAAATGATTTTTCGGAAGTCGTTGTGCCGGAGATGTCGGACCGGGCCAAAGCGTCTTTCGAATCGCTGGGGCTTTTGGAGGATGTGGAGATGGTGCGTCGGCAGTTGCGTGATGCGAAGACGAAATCAGCGGTCGATGTGTTGAACTCCAAACTTACGGCGATGAAGACGCTGGTTTCGATGTTGAAGCTGGCGAGTGAAACGAATGAGAGGATCGGGGAAAGCCGGGACGAGAATGACATTGAAGGCATAGAAATTCATTTAGTGCGTTCTGCGGACGATTCAGGTGCGAAGATTAAATCTTGACATACCCTTAAACCCCAAACAGGTTGCGATGTACAATGCCCTTAATTCGGGGCATTATACGAGTGTTTTGTTTTATGGGGCCTCCCGTTCGGGCAAGACGTTCCTGATTTTGTATTGGATGATTGTTCAGTGCATAGCCTACCGGGCCAATAATCTGATTGTTCGCAATACGTTTACGTCGCTTCAGTCGGGTATGATCCTGCAAACACTGCCTGCGGTATTGAATGCGATCGCCGGATATAACGGGTATTCCTCCTACCAGAAGATCACCGTACAAGGAAAGCCGTTCGCCAAATACAACGGGAAAGATAACCTGCTTCGGTTTTACAATGACGCTTATATTCAGTTTGCATCTATCCGCTCTTCGCGGGACGATGATTCGGGGTTCGACAAGATTCTTTCGACGGAGTGGGGACATATTTTCGTGGACGAGGTTTCGGAGGTGGATCATAAGCCCATTGACATTCTCAAAACCCGTATGGCGCAGAAGATAAGGACAAAGGAGGGAAGCCCGGTTTCCAATATCATGTTGCTTGCCCTCAATCCCACGACGAAGTTGCATTGGACCTACCAGCGATTTTTCCTGCACAAGGGGGCCGATGGTGAGCCGCTGGATGCGGATTTAGTAAAAAAGTCGCTTGTAATGCACTTCAGCGTCGATGATAATCTGGAACATATTTCCGAAGATTATCTGGGTACGTTATCGACTATGAGTCTGATGCAGCAAAGGCGCTTCATGGAGGGTGAGTATGCAGACGAGGGTGAAGGCGAGGTGTTCAAGAAGATAAACTGGGGCGAATTGCCTCCTGCGTCGGAATTTGTGGATTGTATCATTTATACGGACCCGTCGGCCAAAGATCGGGAGGTCAATGACTACAAAGCTTCGGTGTTGTTGGGGCAGGCGCGGGGAAAAATCTGGCTTATCGACGTGCGGGCGGTGCAAGGTACTACCCGCCAGATGCTGGAAAACATCTATGAGCTTTACCGAGAAGCGCCGATTGCACCCCGCATACTGATGGAGAAAAAACAGTTGCCGCTGGATTTCGAGACGACTTTCGAGATGTTCCAGCAAGAACGGGGGTGGGTATGTCCTTTGAATTGGGACACGCGCAATACCGGGGATAAGTTCACTTTTATCGAGGCGACGCTGGAACCTCTGTTCCGCAATGGCAAATTTATTTTCTCTCCTTTGGTCAAGGAGAGCGGCGTATGCGAAATTACCATAGATCAGTTCCTGCGTTTCGCCCGGAACAACAACAAACTCAAGAAAGACGACATCCCGGATGCTTGTGCCAAGGGGGTTTCCCTGTTGTCGCGCGATATGGTCGTTGCGAGAGGGACTTACGGGCATACTTACCTGATACGACGCGGAGGTTGCCAAAAACGCATGTTAAGTTAAAAATATATGGCTGTCATATTCAAGCCGGACCCGTCGGCCTGGCAAAATGAAAGATACTCCGTTTCGGAGGAGGGTGCTGTAAGTTCAGCCCCGGATGCCGCCTGTTTGTCGTGCCGTATAGAAACGGCGGTACTGGAGGAGGGAAGCCGGGTCATATTCCCGCAACACGGCGGGGATTTCGAAGTTTCCATTTTCCTTGTCGCTTCTGATGGCTCGGGGATAGAGCAGATTGCCGACCGTCCTGTAAACGTGGCGGCCGTGACGCAAGCCCTTCCTTTTGAGTTCACGCACGATTACACTACCGTAATTCTGATGGTGGCGGGAACTTCGGACGCTTCTTCCGGCCTTGCGGCTTATGTGTCGGGTGTTCAGGTCAATATTACGGATATGTATTTCCGAAAATCGGAGCTGTTGCAATGGGTATCTCCGGTTCAGTTGCAGGAGTTTGAGGAGTTATACCCCGATATTGTACGGAATGCCTACAATACGGCATTGGCGAACGTGTATGCACAGATCGGCAACTATTACGACATCAAAGATCTGTTGTCCATTACCGACGAGGAGGAGAAAGATCAGACGTTGCTTTGGATTCTCAAGGTATTCACGGCTTACAACGTATGCGCTCCCTCCGTCCAGATCAGCGAGCCGCTGAAAGCGAATTTCGAGCAGGCCAACATCACGCTGAAAGAGCTGAAGGGAGGGCAGGTTTCGATGGAAAACGGAGCCTCCAAATTGCAGGAAAACGGCACGAAAGGCGTGCTGGTTACGATAAATAGACAATATCGAGGATAATATGGCTAAATTTCATACTCCGGCGATCAATCCGTTTACAGTCCCGCAGGTGGTCGGGAATAGTTCTGTCAAATCCCAGTACCTGTTCAACAATTACTATGCGGAGTTCACGCCGTCATATTGGCGTAACGCCATAAATAATGCGTTGAATTACAGTAATCTGGTGTATCTCGATACGCTCTATTCGTGGTGTATTCAGTCCAGCCCGTTTCTGCAATCCCAGATCGAAAAGCGCCTTACTCCGTTGAAAAAGAAAGATTTTGCCTTCAAAATCAACGGTAAAATCGACAAATCGATGACGGAAACATACACCGGCACACGTTGGTTCAAGGGGTTCATGCGGGAACTGTTGTTGTCGAAGTTTTACGGAGTGAGGGTTTTCTGCATCGATACCAAAGATTGGGAGATCGTAGATTTTCCGCTGCGGAACATCGATATTTTCAACCGGGGGCTGCGGAATATGACTTACGATTATTACAGTATTGTCACTGCGGACAAATGGGATAACCTCTTCTATTTCGAGCCTACGACGGACCAGGATTTCAGGCTGGGACTTTTGCAACCCATTTCTCGTGCCATGATCGGGATCGTGGATATGTACAACAACTGGGGCGCTCTGGCAAAAAGATATTCGTTTCCTCTGACTGTAATCGGTTATATGGCCAACAACGAGGATGCCAAGGACATTGCCGTATCGCTGGCCCAGGAACTCGATCCGATGACCATTCCCGTCGTGCCTTTCCGCAACGAATATGCAAACGGGGGTAAAAATCTGTATCAGGTCGAAGTCAATCCAATCAACACCCAGTCGTATGCGGACGCCTTCCGGGTATTCAAGGAGTATATCAGCGAATACCGGTCGGAGATCATGCAGTTGGTGACCGGCGGCACGCTGCTCGGTGCTACCGAGAAGAATACCAATTCCGAAGAACTGGCACAAATCCATATGAACATGTATCACGACATTCTGGATGACGATACGGAAAGCTGTCTGGCGATGTTCAATATGCCCGCTACGCTGTCCAAGCTGGCCCGCATATTCAAGGATGACCGTTTTTTTACGGCGGAACTCGTGGAGATTCCGAATGAGACGATCTCCATCGACACCTTCGAACGCGCCGGAAGCGTCGCAGCCAAACAGGGTATGCGTTTCAAGCCGGAGGTATATGCCAAAATTGGCATGAGCGCCGATGACATAGATACGAAGGTCAATAATTCCTCCTGGGTGAGTTCCCTGACCTCCAAAGTGTCGGATATGTTCAACAAGGGACGTAAAAATAAGGAATCTGACGACAAAAACGAGTAATTATGCCGGATATAGATGACCTTATTCGCAATCTTCGCCAGTTTCGGGCGACGGTAGTACGGGATATTCCGCGACAACTTGGACAGGAGATGCTGGAACAGACGCACGAAAGTTTCAAAGAAGAGCGTTTCGCCGGTTCTCCGGGCGGTAAATGGCCGGATCGTACGGCTTTCGGCGGGGAAAGCAACATCAGATACCCCAAATTGGATTACAACGGCTTTCTGAAGAAGAGTTTCAAGTGGATTTCCCGTCGTATCGGACGCAATGATGCCGATATTTTTGTAGGGACGGACGTTCCATTTGCCCGGGCGCACAACGAGGGCGGGATGCCTCCTCATCATACTGCTTACCGATCGGCAAAGCGGGGCGATGTGCATCGGGGCCGGTGGAAATACGACGGTCCGGTCAAAAAAAGGCAGTTTCTGGGTGTAGGCTCTGCAACGAAAGCGCGTTTCGACCGCCTGTTAGATGCTTTTTTTACCAAACACAGACGCGATTTGTAAGGTAAACCTATATTTGTCCGCAGTAGATAGTCATTGAGTATGCTCGGAGATATTATAGACGCTTTTGTTAAGTCCTTACGCAAAGCTCCCGTAGTTGCGAAGGAGAAAATCGCTGTCAGAGCGGTAACGGACGACGGAAGGGGAATCATCAATACGGTTCTTCCGTGCGTTGCCGTGAGTGTGAACAACAGCACCCGGGCGGATGTGCATATCGGCGGTCTTATCATGGATAAAGTGGCAATTTCTTTCTCCATAATCGCCAATTTCAACGATCAGACGGCGGCTTCGTTCAACGAACAGCAACGAAAGACGCTCAACCTGGCTATGCAGGTCCGCAGTTATATCGAAAAGGCGAAACAGGGAGATGACTTTGGCGAGCTGATCCGAAAATATAATTTTTATCCTCTTTATCGAGGTTTTCGGACCTATACGACCCAGGCTTTCGATCGGGAGATCGGCACCAGCGTATCGGTCGTAGAGTTACAATATGAAACCCGAGTCGTAGATTATGCGACATACGACGATTTGCACCCTTCAGAAGAATTAAAGGGAGTGACGATTACGGACAAAACGGATGACAGGAACGATCGCGTAACAGAAATAGAATAAATATGGCTGGAGTATATCAAAGTATTTTTACCGGTCCAGAAATCGATGCTAAACTTTCCGAAAGGGTGCCGTCCACTCCCTCCGGCAGTCCGCTGCACGATCTGTTCGTGGCGGCCGGTGCGGTGTGGGATACATCGAGCAAGAGCTGGACCGTAGGTTCCGTGACGGGTATTTCCAACAGTGTGATGACCCGAATATACAGTCTGTCGCACAATGTATTGAATAATTCGAACTGGGATTCGGCGCTTTACAGTACTGATATTCCGGTGAATCTTCCGCCTCGGAAGGCTCCGAACCAGTTTACGAATGCCGTCCAGGTGACAGCTTATTCCGCTTTCACGTCGAGCAACTTCAAGACTATATACCTATGTCCGGAATCGACGTTTGTGCGGTTTTCAAATTGTACTTATCTATTTTACGGATGTCAGCAGTTGGTCACGATTGTCGGAGACGTAACATTCGAAAATGCAACCCACAACGCTGCATTTACATACTGCAAGAGTCTCCAGAATGTCAAATTCAAACAATTACGATATAATGTCAATCTGAAGGACAGCCCGCTGCTTACGCTCGAATCTTTTCAGTATCTGGTGGAGAATGCGACCAATACATCGGCCATCACGGTCACGGTCCATGCGGACGTATATGCCAAGCTGACCGACCCGCAGCAGGCAGACTGGTATGCGGTCAATACGGCGGCTCAGGGCAAACATATTTCATTCGCTGCGGCATAAACTAAAATTTGCTATGAAAGAACAGAAAACAACTTTTACGGAGCAGATCGCCGAAGAGGGCGGTTACATCACCCAGGCCGCCGAGGTGTCGGACGAAGAGCGGCTTTACCTTACCCGACGAGTAAAACTCCCCGGGGAGAAAGCCGGGACGTGGCGCGATGCCACGGCCGGGGAGCGAGATGAATATATAGCCCGCATGCAAGAGAAATATACCTTTTGGGAGGGATAATCGTGGTTGTGATGTTTGACGGGGTTGCCGATATTTTCGGTGTGGATATACTGACGGTCCGCCGGGCTGCACTGGCGGAAATTATCATCTGGATTGTTATGTTTATCGCCGTAATGGTCGATATGCGGGCCGGGATTCGCAAGGCGCGGGCATTGAAGCTGCCGATCGATTCTCACGGGCTTCGCCGCACCTTTACCAAATTTGGGGACTACGGCAAGGTGACGGCGTTGTTCATGTGCGTCGATGTATTGGGACTGTTGTTCGGGATTTGGTCGATGCCCTATGCGTCGGCCGTGTCAGCCGTGATCGCCGTGTGTATCGAGGCGTGGAGCGTGCGGGAGAATCTCCGGGCGGCTCGGTCGTCGGCAGCGAAGATCGGCGACATCGTGGCTGAATTGGCGCACGCCAAAGACCCCAAAGATATTATCGAATTGCTCCGCACGCTCGACCGTACGCGGGAAGAATCCAAAAAACAGCAGTCGAAATGAAACATTTTACCTTGCAGGAACTCACTTATTCGGCAACGGCCCGAAAGATGAATTTGGACAATGCGCCGACGGAAGAACATCGCCGCAACCTTGAAGAGATGATCGACCGCCTGATCGATCCGCTGCGGGAGGCGTGGGCCGTGTTGTGTGCGAACGAACATTGGGGAACTCCGGCCCTGACCGTTTCGTCCGGATATAGAGGTTATCGACTGAACAAGGCCGTCGGCGGTTCGGCGACCTCGGCGCATTGCGTCGGCTGGGCCGTCGATCTGGTGCCTAACAACGGACGGCTCCGGGAGTTCAAGTCGTTCTGCCGGGAATGGCTTCGGGGCAAGCGGTTCGATCAGATGATTTCGGAAAACGAGGATGCCGCCGGAACGCCCCGCTGGGTGCATATCGGGTATAAGCATCAAGATGGGAGGCAGCGAAAACAACTGTTGTCCAAACCGGCCGGAGAGACGATCTATATTCCGATGACCCGATGAAGCTGCGGCAGGTCATACTCTGCGGAATCGTGACGGCGCTCGCTGTCGCTTGTTGTCCCTGTCGTCATTTGACGACCTCGACGCAGGACAGTGTGCGGGTCGAAACCGTCGTTCGTACCGAGTATATCCCGGACACGGTGTTTGTCAAGGTTCCGATTGAAAGTGAGCGTCAGACAGTCCGAGATACAACGAGCCATTTGGAAACGTCATACGCCGTTTCTGACGCTCTAATAACTCCCGACGGGGCGTTGTTCCACTCGCTGGCAAATAAGCCGCAGAAAAAGCCCATACCAACAGAGAAAGAGGTGATATACCGGGACAGCATTGTTTACCGCGACCGGGTGAATAGGGAGGTTGTCGAGGTCGAACGCAAGCTAACCTGGTGGCAGCAGACGCAGATGAAGGGATTTTGGATCGTCTTGGCCGTTCTTGTGCTGGTATGTCGGAAAAATATTTTTTCCGTTGCGTGCGGGTTATTTAGCAATCAAAGGTAAACCTATATTTGGGCAGGAAATTACGCATTTTGTATGGCAGAGTTAAGGCAGGTATTGAGTAACGAAACGATCAACGATTATGATATGGTCGTTTTGTCCGACGGTATCGACTGGTCGCGTTATGAAAAGAATCCGGTGCTGTTGGAGAATCACGATTGGGATAGCCAACCTATCGGAAATGTCGTAAATATTCACCGGGAAGGCAACGACTGGATCGGTACTTTGAAATTTGCCGAGGGGACGGAGCGGGGTAAAACGGCGAAATACCTGTACGAAAACGGATTTTACAGGGCTGTTTCCATCGGAGGGGTCAGCCGGGAGATAGAAGACGAATCCACGGGAGTTAAATATGCGACTTACTTCCTTGTATATGAAGTGTCGCTATGCTCTCTCCAGTCCAATTCCGATGCGGTTTCGGATTTCAAGGGCGAAAAGGTTATGCTCGCTGCGGAGTTCGCGCCCAGCCAGACGGAACGCATAACAACCTTGTCGGCTAAAGATCATTCACTTATCAATAAATACAAAAGCAACATGACGCAAGAAGACCCTAAAGACGGGACGATCCAGAAGGAGGACCCCGCAAAGGAGGCGACTACTTTGTCCGCTGCGGAGCCTGTCCCTGCGGCAGAAAACGAGGCAGAGCTTCGAACGCTTAATGCGGAAGATATAGAGAGTATCGCCGAGAAGATCGTAACCAAGTTGAAGTCGTTTTTCGGAGCGGCCGGAAAAGAGGCCGAGAAGCAGCCTGAACCGCAGAAAGCGCCGGAACCCGAGCCTAAACCCACGACCCTGACATCAGATACGGAGGTGGGTACTCAGCATAAGGAGGCGACGAGTGAGGCGGGCAAGGCACAAATCATCGATCCCCACAAAATCAACCTGAAAGCAAGTATGGAAACGAACAAAACACTCCATCAATTCCTTGCCACAACTGAAGGCAAGACGAAATTCAACGCTGCGGCGCGGCTGCTTACTGTCGCGCCTACGGACGTTTGCCGTCCGGAGCACGCATCGAAAGTGGAAGCCGCCCGGGAGCTTGCAGCTATCGTAAACTCGGATGAAGGCTTCAAGGCTTTTATGGGCAATATCAATGTTCGCAATGGCGAAGGCCGGTACGAAAAACTCTCGACGATCGCGGAACGCACTGCCGTAAAGCTGGCCTCCGGCGCCAACTCCTCGGATTTCGTCACGACAACCCCGGACCTGGCCGTCGTCGAATGGCTTTCGCTCTTCTACCAACAGTTGCTTCCGGCCAACACCTGGGCGGCTCGTTGCGCCCGCACCAGCGGTTCGGACAAGCAGGGTATCATCTGGGTAGAATCGGCGATCAGTCCGAAAATCTACTACGGCGACCGTGCTCCGCTGAATGTGGCTGACTACCTCTATGATGACGACCCCATTGGGCTTGTCACCAAGGTTTTCTCCCTTCAGCCTATTCTCTGGCAGGCGGCGAATACCGATATCCTCGCTTACGACGATCGTTCGTGGGGGCAGAGCGAAGCCGTGCGCTTCATGGTGAACGCCATCCACAACTACGCCCTCCAGAAGATCGCAGAAAGTGCTGGTGCAAGTGTCCCGATGTCGGGTGTCGCCGCTGACGGCACCGTCAAGCATTTCGCCGCAGCCAATGCCTTCCCGGTGAACTCGGCGGCGGCCGGCGATCTGTTGGAACTCTCGCCTAACGACCTTATCAAGGCGCAGACGAAGTTCGTGAACTGGAACTACGACATCAAGGATGGCGACATCGATTGCGTGATGGATGCCGCCTACATGGAGCAGCTTCTTTCGAATCCGTACCTCACGAGCCTGCTGACCAAAACTGCCGGTGAGATGCGTCCGATGTTGGGCAAGTACTCTGCCTTCAACTTCATGTCGCGTTCGACGACTTCGGCCTACGACACGGCGACATCGAAGGTTGTCGATCCAGAACTTTACTGCGACGGCAAGGTTCAGGCGAACGGTACCATTCCGGAATATACCGCGCCGGTACTGGCCGCTGATGCATACGGATTGGCTATTAGCTTTATCCCCTCGCAGGTTATTCTGGCGATGGGCAACACGAACGTACATGTCGTTGCCGATCCGAACTCGTATGGCTGGAAATTTTCGATGGATGTGCGTTTCGGTGCCGGTAGCGCTCGTAAGGGCGGCAAAGGTATCGTAAACATCGTACCGGCTAAATATACGGCTACTTCGCAAGATTAAGTTTCCACGTTGCCCGGCCCATTTAAAGTGGTCGGGCAGCGTTACTACCAATCTGACAAATTATTCACTATGGTAAACTATAAAGACGAGTTTTTTGAAAACCTTCTGATCGTTACGGCGAAATTCGGAAAGGTATTCATTACGGACGACGGGAATATGTATCGTCAGCAGTGGCAGGCAGAATCCCGCATGACCGACGCCCTTCGGGTTCATAAGCAGGTTCGGTGGTGCTCGATAGAGAAAGGAAAGGAGCCTTTGACTTGTGAGGATCTCGACAAGATGTTTGACGCGCAGTTCGCCAAGTCCATGAGCGCACGCAATGTCTCCCCGGATTCTGCGGAGCAAAAAGCCGACGTTCCTTCTATGACGCTGGAAGAGGCGAGGGCCGAACTTGCTCGTCGGCGCAATTCCGGACAAGAAGGCGCTAAACCGGGGCGTAAACCGGCATCTAAAGTATAACAGTAAAATTCGATATTATGGCAAGAACAGGTGTAACCGTCGAATTGAAGGACACTGCGATCGGCACTTCTTCATCTAATGAAGGGGTGGCGATGCTGGTACTTCCCGTATCTTCGGCATCTCCTCTTATAGATACCTCCGTCCTGGTTGCTTCTTTGGAAGAAGCGCAGGAGCTGGAGGGTTATTCCACGTTGGACGATGGAGCCAAATTCCAGGTTTCGGAGTTTTACTCGAAGGCAGGGAGCGGGTCTAAATTGTGGCTGACAGGCTATGATTATTCGGCAGAAAAAGGTATTTCAGCAATACAAATGCCCGCTATTAAACAGGCAATCCGACAAACCACCGCTACGCTGTGGGATAACAGACCGCGCCTTATCGGGTTCGTATATCCCAGCAATACCACAGTTCCGGATTCCGGTCTTGCGGAGGATTTGACGAAAAGTCAGGGAGCAATCCAGAATGTACAAGGCTTGATCCAGGATATGTTCGCGGAAAGTTATCGTATGGTGGCAGTACTGGATGCCGGACGTATCGGGCAGAACATTAACAATTTGCCCAGCGGCGATACGTACAATGCCTATGGCGTTGCACTGGCTTTGACAACTCCCGATCCGACATACACCGCCGACGTAGGCCGCGCTCTCGGTATTCTTGCCGGGATCAATCCGGCGCAGTCCATCGGTCAGATGACTTTGGGAAGCGTAAGCCCGGTTGATTATTTCGTCAATGCCACGACAGCGGATGCAGCGACCAATGTCGCTGTCGTATCTCGGAGTGCTATCGACGACATCGGAGCCAAGCAGTACCTTTTCACCCGCACCCGTCCCGGCAACAGCGGTGTTTACTACAATGACGGTGCGACGCTCAACAAATCGACCAACGCTCTGTCGGCGATTGAGTTCGTGCGCGTCGCAAATGGAGTATGCGACGATGCGGAGTATTATTTCCAGCAACTCATCAATACCCAGGTTCCGGTTACAGCTTCCGGTGACATCAATGCCGGGTACAAATCGGCGATCCTGGCTACATTCCGCAGCAACTATATTCAGCCGCGTTTGTCGCGCGGCGATGCGAGTGAGATCGAGGTTACTTTGGAGGCCAAAGACGGTAACTTCGTGAAAAGTCGGGCCTTTGCAATCACGATCCGCATCCTGCCCAATGCCACGCTGCGGGAGGCATTTGTCACCACTTTCTTCGTAACATCTTTAGAGTAGTACAGAACATGAATCATCAGGATATAATCGTAGCGGGCGGCGAGGTGCAGATGTACCTCACGCTCTCGAACGGAACCTGCTTGTCTATCGATACCGGTACCGAGCTGTCCTATACGTTCAGCCAGAATATTCAGGAAATATTCGCTATCGGCTCTTTCGATCCGATTGGCATTCAAAAGTCAAATGCGACCTACACTGCCAATCTTTCGTTTCAGGAAGGAGAGCAGCAGACCCTTATCGATGCGATTAACGCTACGCTGCCCGCAACAGAGCAGATTGCGGTTATGAGTCAGCTTAAGAATTTCAGCATTTCATGGAGCTACCCGATGAAAGGGTTAGCGACCCCTCGCACCGTCGTATATACGCTTCTCAATGCAGTGGTGCAGGAACAGGGCGGCAGCGTGAATCGCAATGATGTCGAAACGATCGGTTCCTTGTCTCTGCGAGGTACAGGCGTGCAGCGCAACATCGTGCCACTGGTCTGAAAAATCATCGGGGCGGACGGTTGTGCCGCCCCTTTATTAACAACTAAAAATGTATTAAATTATGTCCAGAACAAATCCTATCACTACCTATCCCGTAAAAGTCACCTATTTCAAACGGGGTGCGGACGGCAAAGGCGGCCTTGTCGAGATCGAAACATCCGCAACGGTTAATGTTTGCCGTCTTTCCAGGACGAGCGTCGAACATACCAAGTTTGGCTTGTCGCTTATTCAGGCTGGCCGTGACCTCGACGAAACGGCCGATCTTGCCTGTCGTTTCGTCAAGATGACCATCGACGACGAAAAGGTCGTTAAAGACCTTCAGAACGATATGATGGCCTGCATTTCCCTGTTCAGCAGTAAAGAGGTGCAGGAGGACCTCAACCGTTTTTTAGCGACTTGGGGCCTGCTGGCAGAAGACGAGGCCCCGCGTCAGCAATAACCGAAGAGCTGAAGAAATACATCACGGACGGCGATCCGCTTCTTTACAAAAAGATGGTCGTGTCCTATATCTTCCATGAACCGATTATGGGACTGGAAGATAAGATGTCGGCCTATGACATCGACAAGTATTATACTGCGGCTCTGGTAATCATCGATTCAATCCTTTTTGCACCTTTTAAGAGAAACTGATGGCAGGTAATATGGTATATAGCATTCAGCTCCAGCTGCGGGTCGATGATTCGCAGTTGGACGCTACGATTGCCAAGCTCGGAACGCTCAAGAAGGCGGCAAAGGAGATCAATGAAAAAGCCACTGCGGGCTATTCCAAGAAGAAGAAATTAACAGACGAGGAAATTATTGCTCGCTCGGCGCGAAAGTGGAAACAGCGCAATCTGGAGGAGCGGCTTAACATCGGCGCTCGCTGGCACCTGCGCCAATTCGGACAGTGGCGCTTCTCGCAGGCGGGCTGGCAGAACGGGCTGGGCGTGTTCCAAAAGCGGGTCAAGACCTTTCAGAACAGCTTCTTCAACAATGTTTCCTCTTTCTCCGGCTTGCGGTATAATATGGTCAATCTGGGGAAAGTCTTCACCTCACTGACGGGTGTCGTGGGAAAAGCTATCCCGGCCCTCGGTGCGTTCGGCCAAGTAGCTATAGGGGCTGCTAAGATATGGATGGGTGTGCACGCGTGGCGCCTGGCGTCCTCCGGGTTGCCTCTTCTGATCGGCACCAAATTGTTGAACTCGAACAATATGGCGGAGGCGGCCTCCAATCTTATGCAGATGCGGATGGCGGAGAAAGGGTTGGGCGGCAACTACCAGGCGACGCTGAACCGTGCGACGCAGTTAGCGGCCGAATATGGTTTCAGCCGTGTCGGGATGCTGAATGCGATGAATATGTTTACGGGCTTGAACGTGGACGGTAAGAAGCTGACCCCGGAGGAGGCGTCGCACCTGGCGGAAGTTGTCGGCAAGATCGCTCACGTGGGCGGTTTGAGCTTCGAGCGCGTGAATGTCAATTTGCAGCAGTTGTTAGGGCAGGCCGCGCCGAGTATTCGGGACATCCGGGAGTTGGTCGGGCAGGCTCCGTTCATCGGCAAGCTGGCGATGAATATGATGGAGGAGCGGGGTGTTCAGGGCGATTACCGCGACTGGCTCAAGAACAAAAGCAACCTGCGCTCGGTGCTGGATGAGTTCAACGAGCTTGTCGAATCGCATCCGGTAATGAAGGCCCGGGGACAGATCGCGCTGGCCAAAGAAAACTTCTGGATGCGTATTGCCGACGGCCTTTCGCCCTACTGGGACAAGATCGCCAAAGCCAACGAGAAACTGTATAGCTGGCTGGGCGATAAGATCGTGAGCTGGGTAAGCAATATCGACGTGGATAAATTCGGTGAAAAACTGGAATCTTTTGTCACCGAACTATCCGTATTGACATCGTCGATTGGGCCTTTAGTCGCTAAACTTATCGAATGGATTGACGAACTCATCGGAAAATCCAAAGAGAAATTTCCGGAAGTGATTTTAGGCCCTGATGGTCAAGTAATATATACAGGCAAAAAAATAAAAGGCAGGGAAGGGGAGGCACAACTGAATGAAATTTATTTGAAAGCACGCGAAAAAGTTGCGGCAGCAAACCTTCCTGAATTATTGCCAGATATTACAAGACAATTAGATTCGATGGGCGTTAAGATTTCCCCCGACAGCCTCTCTGCCAAATTGAAGGACACGGTATTGACTCATAGAATTGCTTTAACAAATGAGAATTTTAATAAGCAACATCTTGATAAGGAATATAGTGTATATAGTTTAGATTCTTTATATATAAATAACAAATGGCGAGCTGAACATACTGAAGTTCCCAAACGGGCACGATCCAGAGAGGGGAAACTGGGAATTGGAGCTGGATATGATTTATACGAAGCCGATGTATATACCCCTAATAGGGAACAAATGCTTGCCAATGTAATGAGCTATTTTACTGAAACTCATAATAGAGAGCAGTTTGAAAAGTTGTTCGGCGGAGCCGCAGATGCCGATGCACAGCAGCTATCCGACCTGTCCAAAGGTTCTAAATCGGTTTTCATCAACTTCAACAAGGAGATTGTTGATATGGATATAAACATCGCCTCGGTGGAGAACATCGAGGAGCTGGGCCGCAAGCTGGAACCCAAGATCGAGGAGGTAGTAGTGCGGGGATTGACGATCGCATTGAACAACGCAACCAGTGTAACGTAATATGGCAAAGATAGCAAATGAAACCAGTACCGAGAGTAAGATCGACCGCGTTATAAATTCAGCGAAAGAGGTCGTTTCCACACCGGGGAGAGCTATCGGCGGCATTACGGGGCCTGTTGCCGATGCCATTAACAGCGGGCTGTCTGCTGCGAAACTCGTCCTTGCCGAAACGGGAGTATGGCGGCAGGTATTTACCAATGGAGGAAGTCAGAGAACCGGAAAGCCGACACCGGAAGAGCTGTTGAATCAGGTCGCCAAATCGCGCTTCGACCGCTCGACACTCAATAGGCCTATTTTTACATCCGAAGAATTAGATCGGACGGAACCGACAACTGATTATTATATCGCTTTCGACGAGTATCTGATGCCTGTCGGATTCGATATTTCCATACAGGGGAGTAAGCTGATAAGCCGTTCGCAGCTTGTCGATGGACCTACGATTTTCGAACGGATTGCCAACGAACCGACAAGCGTTAATATTTCGTTCAAGCTGGAATCCAAACCGAACTCTGTCGATTTGCTGAATCCTTATAAGCTATCGTCGGATGTTGTCATCAATAAGGAAATAGGGTATGGTATTGCCGCAGAGTTGGCTGAATTATTCCGGCAGATCAAGGCTGAAGATCGGGTATTTGAAATTGAGAACCCGATTCTCAATGACAAGTTTAATATCTTCAATGTCGTATTGGAGAGTTATTCCGTCACCCCGGAGCGAGGTTCCACGGTGTGGGAGGTAAGCCTCGATCTGTTGGAGGTGAATACGGATTACGCCCTGTTGTATGTCGAAAACAGCGACGGAGCGCAGGCAGAACCACCGACGGCTAAAACCAACGTATAAGTTATGAGCGGCAAGATTGTCGGCAATTACTTTATCTGCAAGAATGAAGTTTTCATCGAAGGGCGCTCCATAGGGCCCTTTACTTCGTTCACTACGGAGGATTCGCGGGACAACATATTCGGTACCGCCAATATCCGTATGCCGTTTTATACGATTCTCAAAGAGAAGTCATCGGGGGATGCGATCGGTAAAAACGTCAAATCATACATCCGTATAGACCAACAGGATGCCCAAATTATAATGGGAGCGCACGTAGTTGTAAAACTGCGTTACATCTGTGGATTCAACGGCTACGAAATGCCGGAGATCGTCGCTTTCGACGGCTTCGTGAAAAATGTAGTATGCGGTTTTCCGACGCAGATACAGTGCGAAGACGGCGCTTTTGTCCTGCGTTTTGGTACAATCGCCAAAAGCTGGACGCAGGAAACCGCCGTAAAGACAATGATGCAGGAAATCATCGAGGTCGCCAACCCTAAATTTCAGGAGTACCGGGACAGCATGAAGCTGGCGGATGACTGGAACCGGCTTACCGTCGATGACAAGTCTATGGAAGGCAGCTTCGTTCTTTCTACTTGGAAAGGCATATCGCCGTTTTTCGCACTGGAGCGGGTTATGGGGATGTATAATCTCTACTCTCGTGTAGATACCGACGGCAGGCTGTATTGCGGTGTAGGTATTACGGAGAACGCCAAAGAAACGGTGCAGCTCGATACTTCGGTCAATGTCATAGATCGGGACATCAGCATCAATAACGGCTTTTTCGACAAGTATCGCGTGGTGGTTAAATACATCAGCGGCGGGAAGCTCTACGAATACGAAACGGGAGCGGATAACGGAGAGGTGGTGTCGCTGCCGTATATCAAATGCCGGGACGGGGAGATCGCCAAGCAAGTAGGAGATGCCGCATTGTCGGGCCTGCGTACCAACAGCAACAAGGGTACCATTACGACGATGCTATATCCGACGGTTCGGCTTTTCGACTATGTACAATACAAAGATACCCTCTTCGATGATCTGTCGGGGGGATATTATGTGATAGGGCACTCTTACCGGTGCGATGAAAACGGATTTCACCAGGTGCTGACAGTAACTGATAAAACCCTCGTATTTACGGGACAATAGTGATATGGGACAGGAGAAATTCAACAGGATGATGGCTTCATTGGGGCGCGATTTGCGTAACCTGATAGGCAGAAGTAAGACTGTGGCTTTTGTGTATGGCACGGTCAAAGAAGTGGACACGGAAACGAACACTATGAGCGTTAGCATCGACAGCGAGGTTACTTTACCGGACATAAGCCTCGCGCCCATACAGGGCGGTAATGCTAACGCTCTATTATACCCCAAAGTCGGATCGGTCGTTATCGTGGGTTTTGTCGAAGACCGGCCGGAACTGTCATTTGTCGTGGCGATGACGGAGGTAGAAGAATTACGCCTACAATTCGACTTCGACAGCGATCCGGCCGTCGATTACATAGTGGCAAATACCGGATCTGTCACAGTATTCCGTGCCCAAGATGAGAACAACTATACCAGATTCAATCTTAATCGGATTGCGGCTAATCTATCTTTGTTTCGGAACGGTCAATTACAGACACGAATCGGAGTGGCAGATAGCCAGCTAACTCTGCAACAAGGATCGAATAGTGTGATTATATCTGGCTCTGAAGTGAATATAAACAACGGCCATTTAACGATAACCTGATGGGAAAGTATATTGCTGTTCAAGGGTGTACGCTGGAGTGTACCCCGGCGGCGACGGCGCAGATTGCTACTTCTCCGAGCACGACGACGAAGGCGGATGGTAAAGCCTGTTACCGGGGTTCGCTGACAATCACTGTCACGAATGCCACGGCCGTAACGGATGGGAACGGCGCGGGAACAGGAGTGATAACCGGTTCGGCGCAGGAAGTGAGGATCGACGGGCAGCCTGCGGTGCTGGAGGGGGACAAGGTTCAAATCACCGTTTCCGGAACTTCCGGCGGGAATCCGGCTTCCGGTACGGTGATAGTTAAAATCTCGCAGGCGGGGCAGACTTATGTATCGGCTTCGTAAGGTAAACCTATATTTGTAGCGTATGCAGGATATTCGATGGGATTTTGTCAGGAATGACGTTGCCGTAGTACAGGGTGACGACGGAGGGGATTTTGCGGTCGCTTCGACATGCAGCCAGCAAAACGCCCAACTGCTTTTCATCAAATCCTGCGTGAATATATTCCAGCCCCAATACGGAACAGCGATGGAAGAAAGGGCTTATAATATCACCGACGGGGAGGTACAGCGCATTGTCACCCGGGCCAAATCGCAGATCAGGGAAGATGGCGCATCCCAGATTTCCATCCTGTATTCCCGAAATAGTGAAGGGTTGTACGATTTCGAAATAGGGGCCAAATATGCAGGAGAATAGGAATGGATTACGTGGTTAAAGGCGGAGAAACGATTTACGACGTATGTATCAATGCGAACGGCTCCCTGTATGCGTTGGATGAGAATCTGGACCTTAACGGCTTGGACAGCTATACACCAACGCTGTATGCCGGGCAGCGGCTGACCGTATCGGACATCGTTCGTAACAACGCTGCAACGGAGGTAATGGAGGAACACCCGCTAAACAGCGTTTCCATCCCGGAAGAGGATTTGGAAACACTGTTTACGGAAATAGATAATATCCTTTCTTCAATCGTTTTTATCACAGCAGACAGTAGCTTGTTTTTAACTGAAGATGACAAAGTAATAGCAGTTGTTTCCCAATGAGTTTCTTTGAAGATATACGCATCAACCTGCAAAAGATAGCCCCGGTTTTGAATAACACGAGTGCTTCATCCATTGTCAACAGAATTATTTCCACGGTTGCATCGGTATTGAATATTATCGAATTGGAAATAAGCAATTCGGAGCATACGGTAGAACATTCAGCCCGCACGCTGAAAATAATGGGCAGGCAATATTATATAGACACTGCCCTTGCCTTCCAATATGGATCCTCTTTGACAATCGTTGATTCCCAGACATACCGGTATGGATATGCCACGATAGACCCGACGCAACAGATCATCAAACAGTTGGCTATCTCATCCACGGATAATGGCTTGATTGTCCTGAAAGTGGCGAAAATCGACGACGAAGGTTATATTGCCCGGCTTACTTCCGACGAGCTGCAATCTTTTTCGGATTACATGAACAGCTTCCTTCCGCTGGGGTTTCAGATGCAGATTACCAGTGCGGCTCCGGCAATTCTGAACTGTACATCCCTCTATATTCGTTATTCCAAAGAATATTCCCTGTCTGTGATCTGGCAACAGATTGGAGAGGTGCTGCTCTCTTTTCAGGCTGCTCTGCGGGGAGATGACCCCCTGTATGTGAACGATATAGAATCTGCAATAAAAAGTGCTCCGGGGATTCGTGACGCTTATTTCAATAATATATCCGTTACGGATTCAAGTGAGGAAGAGCCGATTACTCCTGTCAATGGGCAGATAACCATTCCCGCAGGATATTTCAACTTTGCCCGTGAATTGGTGGAGATGCAAAGTGTTAATCCGGTAGAGCCGACGGGAAAAAACGACATCTATATATCTGCAGTGTGATGTTACGAGCCATAGACATACCGAAGCTTGCATATCAACTTTTACGGCCTAATTATGCCCTGACTAATGGTCTTCGCACAGAAAAGGGATATTGTTCTCCCCAATTAAATACCTTGTATCGATTTATATTAAGTCTGATATATCCGTTATTACCTACCCTGGAAAGCTGGGACAGAAGCCGCCGCAAATCATACGCGATAGCAGCTTGTCAATATGGACAGGCACAAGTTTTGGCTATACTGAATAAATATTACGGGCAGTACGGACAAATAAGCATCCAGGTTAATAGTGCAGATATGATCTATTTTTATACTGCCGGAGAGGAGGAGGCTGTTCCTGTATATATGTATTCTTCCGGGGGCGCCAATACCCCGACTTATTTTTATACGGAGGGGTCTTTGTTTGGCAACTCCACAACTGTTGTTATTCCCAAAGAACTGGCAGATAGCAATGATTATGATGATTTCATAGCCGATTTGAACGCTATGTTACTGTATGGCATCAAAGTGGAGCTAAAAATAATATAATATGGCTGTTTTTGAATATTTGACATCTGCACCTTCCGGGGGTAATCCCGTATATATTTCTGACCTTACAAAGTTTGCATCTTTGATTCGGGATTTGGGGGTCATAGCAACCCGGCATAATTCCTACAACGCATCTTCTAACAGTGTGGTGCAAGACATTGCCATTCTGTCTGGATTCGATACGGTTGGCAGTAATCAGGTAACGCCCGGATATATCTATTACAGGGGTGACATATACGGGTTCCGCACTGATAACAACCTGACACTTGGGGGTTATCTCATCGCAACAAAGACAAATACAACGCTTCGAACGACGAAAGAAGGGACGGATTTTTATGCCTATACCACTTGCGAACTCACCGTATCTGCCAGTGCGGGCGCATCCGGCACCACTGTGGGAGCTTTTACCGCTGCCAACATTGCCATCTGGAAAACTTTCACCCCGACATCCGAGGGCCTCACCATACCGGCGGGCTTCATCACGAATACGATGCTGGGCAATAAGGTCGTAAAAGGAGATAATATTGCGGACAGTACGATCCAGAATAGGAGTATGGCAGCAAATAGCATCGGTACCTCCCAGCTTCAGGATGGAGCGGTAGCAACTGATAATATTGCAGACAAATCAGTTGCATTCAGTAAATTAGGGTCAGATGTCGTTAGTCGAATATCCCATGCAGCCCCGTCTTTCTCATCATATACGTTCCTTGCCGGCAAATTAACCGTATATAAGGAATCTCACAGTAATATTTGGCATATAAAATATTCCAGCCCCACAGCTGTTGCCCCAACAAATAATGCTTCTATGGTGCTTGGGTCTATAGCAGGTCCGGGAGCGACGGAGTTTCTTGCAATGATTCAGCGTAATTATCCGCAGGGTTATATGTCATCGATATTTACATCCGCCTCCAATTATTTGTTCAAAGTCCAAATAGGTTCGGATGGAATTGTCAAGGCCTTATTTCATTTTGCAAAACCACCTACAACGTCCAATACTCCCGGTATAGAAATGCACGATACGATTATTGGGGTATGAAAAAAAGAGGGGTTTAATACCCCTCTTTTTGTTTCAGCACATCTGCGATTAAATCCATACAGTCTGTGGTTCCGAAGCGCGACAACTCCTCTCTGGTTGTCGGAGGCGTAAACCGCAGGACACTCCAGCCCAATGATGTAGCCGAATTATACTTCTCCATGTCTTTGACCATTCCCAGAGGTCTGTTATGACGCCCGAAAGCGAAGATATTGCCTTCGATCTCCACTGCAACCTTATGCTGCGGACACGCATAGTCGAATCGCCACAACCTTTTGGGATGGAAGCGGTACTCCCGAACCCAATCACTTCCGGTCGTTCGATTTAGAACTTGCTGTATTATGTCTTTCCCGTTGTCTGCTTGTCGGTTCCCGTTTGGTTTCTGTACCTGCCGACGAGCCATTCGAATTATAGTAATATTTACGATCCTTTGTTTCGCGTGTCGTGCCTGCGACCTTTCCCTTCGAATCCTTGATTATTTCCCGATCCCCTGTTTTGTGGACGGTGTACTTCACGCGTCCGGAAGCGTCTTTGACAACGCGCGTCTCATTCGGATTTTGAGCGCAGCAAAGCGCTGTGGCCGCAAATACGGCAAAAAGGGTAAAAATAATTCGTTTCATAGTCTATTCCAATGTTTGCGAGCAAAACATCCGCTCGTGTTTCAGTCTTGAAGAAATAGCCGTTAAATCGTTCTCTACGGAGGGATCATAAATACCGGCCCGCACGGTGTCGTTGATGAATCGGATGATCTCACCCAGTTCACGGTCCGTGTCCGCTACCATATTCCGCCAGTCCACAACGCTTAACTGCTCCTCGCACATCGAATGCCGCAGAAACTGTGAGGGCGCATGAAAGGGGACATCCCCAGCCTGTACAATCAATTCCCCGACCGTATCGCTTGCCTCTTTCAAAACATCGTATATTTGATCGAACTGCAAATGCCACGAGCGGAATTTCTCTCCTTTCAGTGTCCAGTGGCGCCCTTTGACGTTGGTTTTGACAATTTCAAGCGTGCAGAGCAATTTTTGTAATTCCTCGGTCATATTTCGTTATATTTAATACGGGTAATCATCTTCATTTATTGCGCTGGCGTGTCCGGTGGACGGGGCTTCTGATTTCAGTTTGGCCCTCCGCCCACTGCCGCAGAAGATGGTGGGCGCTTTTGCGTCGAACTCTTCTTTAGTTTTACGAACAACGACAAAATGGCTGTTCCCATACTGATCTACGCCTCCTTTGACGGCAATGACCGACAAATTAACAACCATTCCCACCTTGCCGTCCTGACGCGCAACTTCCCTGATTCTATCGCGTGGAATTTTGTCTAATCGCAGGACAATATTGATAATTTCACTCATAAATTGATGGTTATTATGAAACAAATATAGGTTTATCCGTAGTAATTCAAAACAGGTTGCCTGTCCGTTCGATTTCATTTTCCAGAATCTCTTCCGCCTTGCGTATGTCCCGCTGCAACTCCTCCAGCCGGGTGATCTGTTCTTCACTCATGCGTGGACACCCCGAGAGCCAGCTGCTGTAATTGGGCGTACTAATTTTGCCGCAGGCGATACTCCCCACCCGCAGACAGTAATCGTAATACTTTACAAACTCATCTTCCGGAGCGTCCCGGTCTATGTCGGTGATGATGTCATCCATCCCAACTATATAGTCCGCGCATTCGGTGATCCCGCCGACATCGCCGCCGACCCAGCTTCGCGCGGCATCCTCATAATCATAGCCGTGTTTCTCGCAAAAAGCCTGCAAATAGGCGTTGCAGGCTTTTTCGTAGTCTGATTTGAGTTTCGTGTTCATAGATATTCTTGGTTAGTCAAAATGCACAGAGCATCTTACTCATTTTCGTGAATCGGCCGCCAGCCGATAATCTTATGACCAATACCAGCCCATCCGGGATACACATATATCCACCATTCAGAACGGTCATATTTAACAGTGACAAATGGAAGTTTCTTATCAGAGGTTTTACACAACACGAGTTGTCCATTTTGCGGCAGCTCCTCTTTCGGATCACGCCAGCGGGTCAATTCCTCATATTCGAAATTAGCGCCAACAACACAGGCGGATGTAACGATATTTTCAAAAGTTACATGGTCTTCATTGAATTGATCAAGTTCGACCCAGGCATTGGCCACATATTCTTGTATTCTTTCCTCAATTGTTTTCATTTCTCATTGTTTTTGAAATATTCGACGATCTCCTCGACTGTAGCCTTGCGGTAATAACCTGATGGTACATCTACAAAAGAATCGAATCGCGTATGTTCGTTAAAAATAAGCCGTCTAACCCCATTTTTACTCTCATTAGTCGGATATTCCGTATATGAGTACCATTGCTCCTGATCGTTCTCGTTGTTCATCGCCGCCAGCGCCCTGAACAGCTCGATGTTGGTGCCGCAGTCTATGCAATTCAAGGCGGTGAATGTTTGTGCGTCATGAGCCACGCCGACACAATAAGTGTCACATATTACCTTATCGCCTAATCTCTCTTCTTGTGGGGGATAAATATATTCATAGCCAATATGCATACACCACTCGATCACATCTTTTCGCTTCTCCGCATCCTCGACGCGGACAAAGCAATGGGTTGTGAATTTCATTCCTCGTTCAGTCTTTGTTTGAATGCGTTTAATGCACTGCAATCGGGGCAATTTCCCCCATTACTTGTTTGTATTGAGTAAATTGGGCAATCCTTGCAAAATGCTTCGATAGCTTTATTCCACATTCTTTCCTCGGCTTCCTGCTCGGCGAGTTCGGCTGTAGTAGTCATTGCCGTTCGAAGTTGCCATTTGGCGTGGTCAGACAAATCGGCTACAATATGTTTCATAGCCCTGTCAATAAACTCCTGGGCCTTTTTTCTTTTCATACTCCTTTTTCAATGCCTTAATCGTTTCCACAAAATCTTCCACTGTATGAGTAGGGGTTATCCCGAATCTACGACAAAAATCATCCTCTTCGTCATAGTCGCATAGCCAATACTCATAGTTATTCGCCAATATCGCCTTATGCCGAAGCCCGCAAATCAAAGGGGAGCCTCGTCGTAATCCAAGCGCATTCATTTTCATATGGAAATAAGGATCGCCGCTTTGATACAAGTACGGAGATCCAAAAAGCGCAACTCCAAACACTTCGCCTTTCATTGCTCGCCTCCTTTCAACAATTCGGGGTTGTCGGCCTTGCTTTTGTCGAAAAAGCGGATTCCGCCATTGATATACAGTGTGTCGATATTCATCCCCTGCTTCAACAAATCGTAGATTCCGGTTGTCGCTATCCCAATTGCAATGACGGAGATAGTAAGAATAACCAATATTACGCCCCATACAATCGAGCGATAGGGGGCCCCGTATATAATACCACGTAAAACAATTGTCAGTGTTCCAATAAGAAAACTTGTAAGTAAGCGTTTTTTCATTTCCTTTCGTATTCGTTTATCGTTTCAAAAATCTGCAATGCCACCTGCGGGACTATGGCGTTTCCGCAGGCTTTGACGGCTTCCCGGCGCCACAGAGGAAAGGCGATACCAGCCAATTCGCCGGGAAACCCATCATCTCCGCCACATACAGGGGGTTGAGTCGGGAACCCGTTCCAGTCCGGTATTCGTCGTTTTGCATCGCCTTCTTGGGTAGTCCGCCCTTGCGTATGCCCAGACTGGCCGGAAGCGTTACATTCTTCGCATCGTTCGCTGTCGGGGTCGGTAAAAGTCCGCTTACTGCCAGATCGTTCAACAGGGACATATATGTTAGACCCGATTTTCTCGTTTTGTATAGTCCGGTTACTTTTTGACCTCCGCGTGATGCGTCCGAGGCATGGGGTGTCGGAAGCAATACTGTCGGCATGAACTCCGTTCGACCGTTCACGCATCGTTTCAGTCCCTGCGTCTGTACGGTGGGCGACAAACCAGCATCTGTCCCGACGGTGGGGAGCGCCGACACCGCAAGCCGGAATAATGTACGGCTGCACCTCGTATCCTGCCGCCTCCAGGTCAGCGCACACCTGTTCGAAGACCAACCCTTCCGACCAATTAACGATTCCGTAAACGTTCTCGCCAACGACCCAGCGCGGTCGAACAGTCCGAATAACGTCGAGCATTGCGGGCCACAGGTAGCGATCATCCTCTGTTCCTCGCCGCTTTCCTGCGAGGCTGAACGGCTGGCACGGGAATCCACCGGTAAGCACGTCGATACGGTCTTTCCAAATGGTAAAATCTGCTGTTCGTATGTCTTCGTATTGCTTTGCATTGGGAAAGTGGTATTTGAGTATGGTTCGGCAAAAAGGATCGATCTCGCAGTTGAAAGCGTTCGTCCAGCCAGCCCACTCGGCGGCGAGGTCGAACCCTCCGATCCCACTGAATAGTGATGCGTGGGTCATAAGAGATCATCGGTTATCCCCGTTTCCGTCGATCACCTCGAAGGCGTTGAAATCCGCTTGTGTGTATTTTTTCATTTTCTTTAGTCCGTTAAATTCAATTCGATGATTCCGTCTATTTTGCAATCTTTTCCGCTTTTTTGTTGATAAGCGATTTGATAAACTCCGCAGCTTTGGCGTCTGTTACCGGGTGATCGCTGCCCATAGCCTCGGCTTGCCGTATCGTACGGTTCTCGCAGGCATTGCATCGATCCTCGAAATATGTCTGAAACCAACCGTATATGATCGATCCGTCTATTCGTCCGTACAGTTGTCCGTATTGCCCTCGTTTGGCATTGGTAAATACCAGGTTTACATCGGCAAGGTTCAACGCCCAGAAATCGTCCAAAATCATGTAGGCCGTTTCCGTTACCTGTGCGTCGTTCATCTTGGCTGAAATATTGAAAAACTCCTGTACATTGACGATCCAAAGTACCAGATATGCAGCCGTCCATTTTTCGCCGTATGTCGCTCGCAATACAGATAACACCGGCATTTGGGATTCGGCACAAGCCACGGCCGACTGCATACGGCGGCAGCTACTCTGTATTGCCGCCACTGAGTAGCGTTTCAAGAACTCCACGCTTGAAATCTTCGCTAACGCCGTTGTTGGCGGTTTTTTTGCTAATTCCGTTGTCATTGTAAACTTTGTTTTGCGGGCTGTTGATCGAATTTGTGAGCGTTTGCCTCCAGTTGATAGTCTTTGTGCGCTGCTTTCGCTTATGCTGCCATCCGGCTTCCGTTGCCCAGAAGTTTACGCAAGCCTTTTCGAGCGAGAGGGCAATGTTGAGATTCGGGTTGAAACGTTGTTGCGTCGAAATCCAAGCGTCATCCTGTAGGAGCGTCTTATAGGCCTTGCGTAACTCGTTTTTGTAAATCTCAAAATCATCACGCCACGTCAATATCCGAGCTTCTTCAATCCCTGCATCATCCTTGCGGAGCGTCTTACGGGATTTGCGTTTAGGATGATCGGATTCGGGGTTCTCGGTCCCCTCGCACGCGCCTGCGTTATAGTCTTCTACCGGGTAAGAAATAATATTATCTCTCACAGATACTCCAGTATCTTCTACGCCAGTAGAAGTACTGGTAGTAATATACTCCTTATCCTCTCCTTTTATAGTCACTGATCGTTCAGTGATCGTTCCGTGATTATTCACTGATCGTTCCGTGATTTCATTTAATGCACTGTCTAACAATTCTTTACGTATATTTACATCCTCCAGATTAGGTCTGTTGATTACTTGATGACGGGAAAAGGTTGGCAGATAATAGAATCTTTCCGACTTAACGGAAAGCAGACTAATAAATCCGGTTTCTTCGAGCATCTTCAACCAGCCTTCGAATTGCTGGAGTTGTATTTTGTCGTAAGGGAATATTTTAGACTTCAGCCAAACGGGGTCGGCTATTACTACGCCCAAATCATCGGCAAAATTCCAAAGTCCGATGTAAAGCAGCCTGGCATCGCGCGATAAGCGGCCGATCTTCAGATCATCCCAAAATTGTGGTTTTATGGTTCTGATTCTGGCCATACCATAGCGTTATTTTGGTTGTTGATCATTGTCTTCTTTTAGCATATTCTGCAATACATAGACAAGGTCTTTTGCCATTTCGGGCGTTAAAAAAAACATATGTTCTCTCCAGTCATTAAGTTCAAATTTTTGGGAGATCATGATCATATTATAAGGTTTATTAACTGATATTTCACATTCTTTATGTCTGCGATCTCTGATTACATATTTTATAGCCATTGTCATGCTTGTTTTTATTTTTTGTAACCGTGTTTTTTCAATAACCGTTCAATAACCGGCAAGGGGTTCGGAATACATCCGACCATTTTGCGGGGTTTGTTATCCGTCGTCATTCTTCGGCGTTGTATAAACTCATAGGATTTGCGGCAGCCATTCCATACGGCGCGTATCTTTACGCTCCCCGGAGTGCGATTCAACAAGCGACCTATATATTCGTTGTCGTTATCGGGATAGAGTTCTTTCAATGTTTCCAATTCCTTTTCCGACCACGGGGGATATGTCTTTCTTGTCGTCATACCTGGAGATTATTTAGGGAGTGGATGCCCGCTGTTGCCGTGCCAGGAGCGCCATTCTGGACGTTATCTCCTGTTTGTATTTCACGGCTGCCAGCACTGCCTCCCTAATACGGTCGATGTACTCTTCATCTCGTGGGATGCGGAGAATCTTGACGGCCAGCAGCGAGTTGGCGCACCGGGGATCATAGCTTACGAAGTCGCACCATCGTCGTCCCGTCGCAAGGTAGTTACCTTGTATCTGGGCGTAATATTCGGGCTTCTCGCGTCGCAGATCGTCCGGGGTAGCCATAGCCAGATACCGGGCGTGTACGGACGAATTGTAGGGGCATTTTATTTCGATGAAACCGTCTTCCCCGACCAACCCGTCAGGACTTCCGCCGAAAGAGGGCAAATCCTCGCAGACGAAGAATCCGCAGGTCTGGACATCGACGCTCATAATCGTCGAATAGGCCAGCCGTGCCGTCTCTTCGTGCTCGCGTCCCCATTCTATTTCTCTGGTGTTGAGTTCCCGGTATTCCAAACAGCCCCCGGCCGTGATGCGATCGGCGATCTTGTCGAACACATAAGCGACGGCCGTCTTGGTCAGTTCTCCGGGCCGTGCCCGTGCTCCGGGAATCAGCTTATGCACTTCGGAGGAAGTGAATCGATGCAGACGCGCTTCATACCATTCCGGAGTTCCTTGTTCGAAATAGCGGGAATCGGTCATCGCTTCGCGCTTTTGGTGTCGAACAGATTAACTTCGACCTCGACCGTCGCATCCTCGACCGCGTTTTTCGTAATCCCGATCTTCTGCATCAGGTCGTCGGCCTCCTGTTCGGTGATCTGACCGCCGATAAACGCTTCACTGATCGCTTCGCGGCTCGTAAGCGTCGCTTTGTCCACGCTTTCGGGAATTGCCGCCGTTTCCTTGTTATCGATGTAACGTACCGAGTTGTTTTCGCCCAGCACGCCCTGATCGAATTTCGCAGCGTCCTGCATCTCTACGGACATCGGGGCGAATTTTGACAGTAACTGTTTCAGCACGGTCTTACGCGCCATCGCATCGAAATCCGTAGTCCATTTACTACCGGCCCGGATGTAGTCCTTCTTTGATCCATAGGTTTGGCTGTACCGGCTCGCGTGTGCTTTGAGCTTCTCGCAGCTCATATAAAGCATCTTCTCGAAGCCATTAGTCAGTTTGAAATAACCCACATATCCGATCGTGCGGAGAGCGTCCCGATTCTCGGCCTTTTTGAACGTGATTTCACCCGTGATGAGGTTTTCATCCACGATCTCGCCCTCCTTGACCTCCGAAACATTCAGTGTTTTGAACTGCCCGCTGCGGATGGCCAGCTGGATAAATCCCTTCGCCCCGATCTGGAACTGGGCGTCGGTGCGCCCCTCCCGGTTGTTTTTGTAGGGGATGACATAGGCGAAACCCAGGTTGGGATCGAGAGGCAGGTCGAGGGCCGTAGCCTTGATCGCGGCGAACATCACGCCCATAGGCTCGCACTCCTGCAATGCCTTGTTGTTGGCGACGAGTGCCGTGAGGTTGCTTACGAAGCTGTCTTTCTTGGCTCCCAGGACGCTCGTCAGATAATTCTGGGTGCGTTCGCTGGTAATTTGACGGTTGAACGGCGTCAATCCCGTTGCTTGTTGTTCCATAATATTTACTGTTTTTGATTGATATATACTACGCGAGAAGAATATTTCCGGGGATCGAAAGGCCGCATCATATAATTGATATGATTGCGTATGTCGGCAGCCGAAAGTTTTCGGGACCATTCCCCGTCAGATACGATATGATTCGGATCAGCGATTTCGTAAATCTCGATTCTCGTTTTCATACATCAGTATTTTTCAGTTTTTTCTGTCAAACTTCCTCTCGACCAGATCGCATAAATCCAGGTACATCGCATCGGCATTCTTCTCTTTGACTCTCTCCCGGAACCCCGCTATATCTGACAGCCAGCAGCCGCAACGGACATAAATGCCGTCTTGCAGGTTGAAAAAGTAAACCTTGCTGCCGATCCGGGAGCCGAACCCGACAAAAGCCAGGAAAGGATAATCGCCGATATATTCGCCTTTATCTTCGAAGGAGCACCACTCGCCGAAAGAGCAACACCTACCGAAGGAGCACCCCTCGCCGAAGGAGCAACACTCGCCGAAGGAGCAACCCTCGCCGAAGGAGCACCACTTGCCGAAGGGGCACCCCTCGCCGAAGGAGCAACACCTACCGAAGGAGCACCGCTCGCCGAAGGAGCAACACGCGCCGAAAGAGCACCCCTTGCCGAAAGAGCACCACTCGCCGAAGGAGCAACACTCGCCGAAGGAGCACCGCTCGCCGAAGGAGCACCACTCGCCGAAGGAGCACCACTCGCCGAATATTTGTATATCACTGTAATCCCCCGAGGGGCATTGTTTGATTCCGTCGATCACCTCGAAGGCATCGAAATCCGCTTGTGTGTATTTTTTCATTTTCGTTAATCTATTAAATTCAATTCGATGATTCCGTCTATTTTACAATCCTCGATCCCGATACACTCCAACAGAGCCGGGATGCGTACAAGAGGTTTGGCCGGGTTGAAGTCGTAGCGGCCCGAAATCCGACCGTTGAGAGAGCTGATGATCCTACACAGCGACAGCACGATGTTGTAAGACCTTTGAGGAGCCTCCAACAGGATACAGCCGCTGATGGTCCGATACGCCTCGTCCGTCTTGTCGTTGTACTGCCGGGCGGCCCGGTCGTCGATCTTGCGAAGCATCGACCACGCGATGCCGTGAGCCTGCGTGACCAAAGTCTGGGCCTGCGTATAGCGGCGTTTGGTTTCATGGTGGAACAAGCCGGATGCCGTGAGTTCGGACTCAAGGTCGAGCATCGCGTAGTTCAGGCAGCCGACCAGCGTAAGCATCCGCACCGCGAGCGGCACGTACCGCTCGTCTTCCGGACGAGGACCCCGCGCGAGCAGGCGAGTGTTCATCCATGCCGTATGTTTAATCAGCATTGCCTGGTGGTAAGGAAGTTTGGTCATAATTTGACAACGATTGAGGTTCCGATTTGGCGATCTTGTCGGCGATTTCGCCAATCTCGGCCATCAGACCGAAAAGCATATAGGTCGCATTCTCGCAACTCGGCAGCCGCGTACTCATCGCGCGTGTCTGATATTCGTTCGCCCGCATAGTTATTTCGAATTTTTCCTGTTAAACTTCCTCTCGACCAGATCGCATAAATCCAAGTACATCGCATCGGCATTCTCCGCCTTCACTCTCTCCCGGAACCCCGCTATATCCGACAGCCAGCAGCCGCAACGGACATAAATGCCGTCTTGCAGGTTGAAAAAGTAAACCTTGCTGCCGATCCGGGAGCCGAACCCGACAAAAGCCAGGAAAGGATAATCGCCGATATATTCGCCTTTATCTTCGAAGGAGCACCACTCGCCGAAAGAGCAACACTCGCCGAAAGAGCAACACGCGCCGAAAGAGCACTGCTTGCCGAAGGAGCAGCCCTTGCCGAAAGAGCACCACTCGCCGAAGGAGCACCACTCGCCGAAGGAGCACCGCTCGCCGAAGGAGCACCACTCGCCGAAGGAGCACCACTCGCCGAATATTTGTATATCACTGTAATCCCCCGAGGGGCATTGTTTGATTCCGTCGATCACCTCGAAGGCGTTGAAATCCGCTTGTGTGTATTTTTTCATTTTCTTTAGTCCGTTAAATTCAATTCGATTATTTTAACAGTTCGTTCAGTTTCTCCAGCACCCGGGGAACCTCCTCGTCCGTGGCCGTACACCAGGCGCTCGCTATGCTCGTCTCCTCCCGTATCAGAACGTCGATCCATTCCGTCATTCCCATCGAATGTACCGCGCCCTGCCGCTCGGTTTCCACCGTATAGCGTCCCTGCACCGCAACGCCGTGATATTCTATCTGAAAGTCGAAAGATTCCATAGTACCCGCAAATGTCCTCCGGGTGATGTAATCGGCGATGCGTTTGGCGAAAGTCCGAATCTCCTGATCGGTCAGATGAATTGTCGTTTGCGGCCGGTTGAAACGGGTGCTCTCGAAGAAGTAATATTCTTCCGAGGGTTCTTTCCGAGTGGACGGCGGCATTTGAGCCGAGTCGGTGACGTGGTAGAAAGTATTCATCGCTGTTCGAAAATTTCATTCAACAGATAGCGGGTGATCCGCATACGCCGGGAACTGGACAGCACCCAGTCGAACACCAGGCAAACGGGAACGGAAACTACTACGAGCGTAATTAAGTGTGCCATACTCTTACCGGATTTCGACCCGATAGACACGAGGTCGGTTTTGGAGTTTATGTGCCCGGCGGCGGGACTTGTAGATTGTCCGGCGCACCTTGTTCTTGAGACGGTACCACGCACGCCAGAGGCGGCCCGCAAGCGTTACCCACAGACTTTTGACTGTGGATTCCTGAAATTGAGTTTCCATATTTGTTAATTTGATTTGATGCGATCGAAAAACCGGCGCGGGCCGTCACGGAGGGCGCCGGGAAAGTCAAAAAATGCTACATAAACATGAAAAACAAACTGCGGGCTATTGAGGTACCCGCGACCTGCGAAGAGGGGCGGCGGAATACCGTTCCTTCATTTCAACTATTGGATCGTAAATTGAAAACAAAAAACCGAGGCGGAACCTCGGTTGCAAAACTGAACAGGCAATATCAGCTGCCCAAATAAGCGATAAGCTCTTTGATCGTTGCGCCTATGGTTTTCAGGTTGTTGCGGATAATAAATTCCGGAACAGGGTCGATATGCGTCTGAAGCATCACCGGCCGACGCAAATCCGACCTGACCCATTTTTCATGTCCTCCAACTGTCTTGATGTATTTAAGACCTTTGTATTCCAGAAATCCCTGGAAACGTCGCAACGATATATTGGAAAGTCGCCCCATATAATTTAAGCAACGGCAGGAATATGGATCGGGGCGTTGATTTTGCGAAAGTTTTTCGTGTCCATGATCTTCTTTAATACTTTGTTCGATTCAAGAAGACGGCTGAACGCAGGAGCGATAAATTTCTTTTCTTTTTTAATAGTCCATCCCAATGCCTCCAATTCCGGGATAAGCATCTTTTTCTTAAGTGCATAGTCGAAAAATTCGGCAAGGCAGGTTTCGAACGATTCGCGGGCTTCCGCCTCATCTCGTCCATAACCATAAACATTCAGCGCAGGGCAATAGGCAATTTGGCTCCCGTTGTCTTCAAACAAGATAACAAAGAGAGCTACTTCGATTTTCTGTTTGCCCTTTATGAACAACCCATTAACCTTTGCATTACGGTTTTCCATCGTGTCGATATACTGCATTCAGATTATGCAAATATACGCAAAAATTATTCATTTATTATATTGTAAAAATAAAATGCGTATATTTTACAAATCCGGAAGGTGGTTAATAGTAAAATCATATTTTTTATACTCACCAGTGACTATATAGTCGTATATATAATCGATTGTATTAGTAAATTCTCCCATTGTAACAAAATCCAAATTTTTAGTAATGGTATTTGCTGCTTCTACGGCAATTCTACGAATTGTGGTTTTTTGTTCGTCTGTTAGTTCCATATTATTTAATTATTGATTTGCACCCTGTCGTCATCGAAGACCACGACCGAATCGCAGGGTATATCGCTACCGGCTCCCCGGATCGCTCCGGATCGTCGCCTGCTTTTTGGTATTGATCGGCCTAATATCCGCCCTTCTGCGCCAAGTCGCTCGCCGGGTTTTACATCCCTTCGGATGGTTCTCGTATTTCAATGAACCGCTTATTCGTTCAAACCTTTCTGCCTTGCGGCCGGGGTTTATGGCAGGCTTTAGGACCCCTACGGCTTCCGTGCCGTCCTTTGGTGCCCGCATCGGGACATTCAACCCGATACGGACTTTGAAAATCCGCGCCCGGAAATGGCAAACTCAACTAATCTCAACTCTTAACCTTACTCGAATGAAAGAACGTTGGGCGCGGATAGGTGCTCGATTGATTCGCTATTGGGGACGGCTCAACGGTCGTCCGACGGGGCGTGCATTTCTGGGATGTCCGTCCAGAGCCGTCCACTTGACACGCTCGATTTCCACATACCCCTCATCCCAATTCATGCGGATCAAAAATTTCATTTTTTTGTCCCTCTTGCATCTGGAAACCGCTGAGTGGATTGAATAGTAATCTCGTGCTTCTACCGGGAAGATTACCGTTTCGCCCAACTCTATCGCCTCCAGCGTTCCGATGTAATCCTTGCGCATCTTGTATTCTCCGAATTTCAATTCTTTTGCTGTTTCCATACTATGATTATCTGTCGTTTATTCGTTTGCTCCCGCGCCGGTATCGCTCCGGACAATCCCTTGCGGATTCGCGGGAAAACACTAATTTTGAGCTGCCAACCAAAAATTAAGTGTTATCGTGTGCTATCTGTCGCAGCATTCAGAGCTTCCGAAATACGCTTGCCCACTTTTTTACATACAAGATCGATCCAAGTAATATTATCTCCATAATCTCGTATATCTTGCTCTAATATGGATTTATCTTCGTCGATGAGAGAAATAAGACAATAAATATCATTGTAGATTTTATATGTTAAGGATATACGATCTTGAATTTCGCCTACTTCACGCACAACGTCAAGGACTTCAAGTTGTGGAGTTATTATGGATGAGAATATTCCTGAATCAATAGATTTATGGCATTGTGTTAGCGCCTATCTATAGGCGTCCAATTCTTCATAAATTTGTTTTAATGTGCAATCTTTAGATCTCATATCTTTGTCCCGTTTTTCGAAAAAATAATTCTCCTCCAAATTATTTTTTGATTTTCTTTGCGTTTTACACCGCAAAGAAATATTCGCCTATAAACAATTCGCTGTAAAACAGTGTTTTACGCGCTTTGCGTCAGTCGCCGTAATACCGGCCTGCATCGCCGTAGTAGGCCACACACCCCGCCGCGAATGCCGGGTCGTTCCCGGTGGGTATATTATAAGGTGTCGGCTCGGAAGCGGGCAGCGGGCGCCCCTCGATCATCGCGCGGATGTTGGCCAGCTTCTCGTTCTTCCACGCCTTCCGCAGTGCCTCGGCGAAATTTTTCACCATCTTCACCCGGAACATATACCATGCGTTGCGAAAAATCTTCGATCTGTTGTAGGCCGGTTTCATTATTTTTATTTTATATTTGTGTTGTAATCTTGTTTTGTACTGCAAATATAAGTAGAATATTAGTATAATCCTAATATTTTCTAATAAAAAATAATATTATTTTATATGAGTGCTGATTTTAAGCGTTTTAGGCGAGCAAATAAATTGACACAGGCCGATATTGCGGCATTTTTAGGGTGTACGCAAGGGTTTATATCGCAAGTAGAAAAGGGAGTTAGTACTCTGTCGCCTGAATTTATTAGTATTATATTAGCGAATCCCGACTGGGATACTTCGATGTTTACTGGCGACGGCGGGATGTTGAAAGAAGGGGCGGGGGACAGCTCCGGGCGCGGTTCCCGCATCCGCTATTGGGTGGACGTGGATGCTACGGCTGGAGGTGTGGAGCTGTTCGACGATATGACCACGAACCGATTCATCGATCTTTCGATTCCGGAGTTCCGGGACTGTACGGATGCCGTGAACCTGTACGGAGATTCGATGATGCCGCTGTACCGGAACGGACAGATCATCATCCTCAAAGAGTGGAAAGAGAATTTTATCGATTTCGGCAACGTCTATCTGGTCATCACGTGCAACGGCAACCGGATGGTCAAATACCTGCGTCGGGGATCGGATGCCGATCACGTTCTCTGCATCTCCGAAAACAAGGATTTCGATCCTTTCGAGATCGAGCGGAAAGATATTCTGCGGCTCTACCTTGTCAAAGGCGGCATTTCGAAGAATACGTTATAATCTATAACAACAAATGGAATTACAACCTATCCAAAGTAAGATTTACGAGATACGGGGCCAGCGGGTGATGCTGGACTTCGACTTGGCGGAACTTTATCAAGTGGAAACACGAACACTCAAACAGGCAGTACGGCGCAATATCGAGAGATTCCCCGGGGATTTTATGTTTGAAATCACTGAAGCTGAATATAACTGCCTCAAAAACAGTATGACATCACAAATTGTGATCTCAAATGAAAAAGGAGGCCGGCGTTATATGCCGTTTGCCTTTACCGAACAAGGGGTAGCAATGCTTTCGAGTGTTTTACGTAGTGGAACAGCCATACAAGTAAATATCGCCATTATGCGGGCATTTGTGGCGATGCGGAACTACATTACCACG
>ENA-OXDZ01000118-OXDZ01000118.1-human-gut-metagenome-genome-assembly--contig:-NODE-118-length-25450-cov-23.9852_pt1 | contig 25450 bp, 29 predicted proteins | sample MGYA00249354_ERZ652241 | MGnify/ENA primary metagenome ERZ652241 (study PRJEB26925, sample SAMN05826513) | human gut metagenome | biome: ENVO:2100002; feature: ENVO:00000062; material: ENVO:00002003...
GGCAGCGTCAGATGTGTATAAGAGACAGTATTATCATTTTATGTTAAGGTCTTACAATATTCAATCTGTCCAGGATATTTGTCTGTAATAAATTTTATCACATGTCTACATATTTCTAAATAGTCCTCTTCTTTTATTGGGTCTGTTTCTGGTCTAATACCTCCATGAGATAAATCTTGAATCAATGTATATGTATGTTTATCATCAGGCAAGTTATGTTTTACATATTCTGCAAGAGAAGCATTTTGTTGTGGATACTCAAATTTCAATAAACTTTCAAGTATGTGCCGAATGGAATTGGCGGTGGTATGATTCACAGTGCTCTTACCTATACTTATCCGATAAATGTCATGAAGATGGGAAATGTAAGGAATTGTATAACTGGAGTTAAACTTTTTAAGCTCCCCTTTTTTAAGAACATAACAATTTCCCATAATTCTATTACCTACAATAATTCTCATAAACTCAAGATTATGGGTCAGTAAAATGATTCTTATATGCTTTGATATTGGTATATAGGATCCCAAGTCACGAATTATGGTACTCAAGACATAAACATAATTAAAATCCATGCTTGATATGGGATCATCTATGATAAAAAAGAGTCTTTCATAATCATCCTCGTCTATAATTTTTACAAAGATATCGCCCAAATAGTAGGCAAATGCAATAATGCTTTTTTCTCCTTCACTTAACACATGAGAAGCCTGCCCTGCCATTAATGGAGTTCCATGACATTGTAGTAAGAAGCTTTTATCGTCAAAAGTATATTTCCCGTTAAAAAATACGTTCAATATAGTTTTTATTGTTTCTGATACTTTATCGAGTCTTGCTACTCTTTCTGCTTTTCTTTTTTCTTTGATTGAGGCGATGATATTGTCTTTCTCTTTTGTTAATTTAATGCATTCTTCTATTTGTGGGCCAACAGTTTCTATAATCTCATTAAACAAGGCTTTACATATATTTCTTCTAATATTACGGTTAGCTTCGGTGCTATCAGATAATACTTTATTAATCTCTGAGATACGGGAATTATTAGATTTTGTAGATGTTTGTAAAGACTTATATTCTGCTAACATTTTTAACTTGACATCCTCAATAGTTAGAGCTATCGAAATATTTTTAATTTTCGTCTCTAAAGTTTCTATACACTTATCAATGAAGGTTATAATATTGGTTATGTCAATTTCATCAAGTAACTTATCTCCTGCCGATGGTAGATACTTCGATATATACTCTGAAGCCCGCGATTTCCCTGCAATTACTTCCGTACAGAATCTTGTAAAAGATTGTTTTAATTGGTTTAACTGATCAATATAACCTCTAAATCTTTTTATGTTTTTCGCCTCTTCGTCATTAAAAAAATTGACATACTGATCCAATAAGGTTGAAGCGTCTTTAGATATCACTTGCTCACAAAAGGGGCATTTACTATTAGGAAGCAATTTTACGCCTTCTTCAATAAAAAGCTGTTTAGCCCTTACTTTGTTCTTAAATTCTTCTGCAATATTACTAACTGAAAAAGATTTCACTAGATCATCCACGATTTTACCCAACCAGTTACTATCAATCACAGGGAGATGTAACTCTTGTAGTGGTTCTATATTTTCAGGAATAGACTTTATAAGATCATACTCTTCGATATATTGTGTAACAGATTTTTCAATACTTGAAATGGGCTTAGTATAATTCAAAAAAATATACTCTTTTGATAATATTCCATATTCTTGAATTCTTCTAATATTTGGAATCCCATCGATGGATTTTATTGCTCTATCAATTACTTCATGTATCGCAGAATGTTTCCTTGTGGCTTCTTCCGAGATTTCTTTCAATTTATCTTCATCTTCTTTTATGTCAATTTTAGCTTTCCCAATAATATATCCATCTATATGATCTTTCTGTTTGTCAAAAGAAACGCTACGAATATTTTCTTCTATAAACTCTTGGTTAAATGTGTGGAAGATATAGTTTATTGGCTTTGAACAGGTTGCTTGTTTATCTTTTTCAAATGCTATCTCAAATTTTTCTAACTCATTCCCTTCATCATTAGATATCCGAAATGAGAAATTGCCTTTCGTCTCTCCAAAAGATAAATATGGATTTGATAATGGCATCTCTGTATCTTCTATCATGCGAAAAGCTTTACTTATAAATGTTTTACCTTCGCCATTATCAGCATAAATCGTAATTCGAAGAGAATCACTATCTATAACTTCATGGAAATTTTTCAATGGAGCATAGTTTTGTGCAATAAGAGTTGTTTTGATTTTTCCCATATATTAATTGCTGATAAATCAAAAATAAAAAATATTTACTATACTTTGATTTTATCGTTCATTATTCTTCCAATTAGTTATATTAATTTGAAATTTGATGCATGTATCCAGAAAATGCTAAGCATCCCATTGTTTTCTATATTTTCCACCAGCGTCCGTTCCAATGTTGATATTATCTCATCTGCACACTATCCCATTTCATCCGGTAGAATTCTAAGATAAAACCAAATAAAAGCGGCAAAAAGTTTCATACCCGGGAATTGTCATTTTTTGTCGTAGCGTTTAGCAAAATGATTCTGGCTATGGGATGCGAGGTCGCGAAGCGCTTGTATAGCCTTGCATCCCATAGTCAGAATCGTTAATTTGCGGAGTACGGAAATGACAATACATTAATTATGAGTAGGTTCGGTTCCCAGTTAGACAGACTGTTCCGACAATAAGATTTTGAGATTTTGAATGATCTCAAAATCTTATCGAATGGCAGATATGTATGCCGGATTATATCTGCAACGCTACATATGGTGTTCCACGCCTTACGACGGCAAAGCATCTGGCGGCGATTTTGGCCCTCACAGCATTCAGGACGCTGAATTTATGTTTACCTTCAGCCACTTTGCGTTCGTAATATGCCTTTAGTTGCGGATCACACCTGATGGCAATCAGTGCACTGCGGTTCAGTTGTACTTTAATGTCTCGATTCGCCATGCTCGATGTGTGGCATCCCCCGCGAACGCTTGTGCCGGAGCTATGTTCGAACGGAGCCAGCCCGCAATAGCAGGCAAACTTGCGGTGGTCTGTGATTTTGGTGAAATTAAGCGTCGAACAGAGCATCACAATGGCCGTGATCGGCCCTACACCTTTGATGCTGGTCAGCAGCTTGTAGTTCCGGCAAATGTTGCTGTCGGCGGCTATCAGTTCCTTCATTTCCCGTTCGATGGTTTTCATATGAGTTTCTGCATACGCGATCTCCTCCTGGAGCATGGAACGTTGAATAGATACATCCGCGAATTTCTCTTTGTAGTCTAATTTTTCGAGCAACACCAGTTTCGCGATACGTTGTTTTGCCAGATGAGCCCTTAAGATCAGCCATGTGCGCAACTGACACAGTTCCTTCTCTGCAGGCAGATAAAGGGCTATCTTCCGATAGTGAGTGATCGCATACTCGGCGATACGCCGGGCATCCACTCTGTCTGTTTTGCCACGGGCAATACCCATCGAATACTTGATTACCAACGGCGAGATCAGTGAAAAATTGAAATTCAGCGTCCTGTCGGAAGCACAAACCGCCATCTCGGATATGTAGCTCCCCATATCCTCGGCGCAGAAAATCACATCGTCGAGCCGAATACCATGCCGCTTCTCAACCCAGTGCAGACACGAGCAGATCCCTTTTCGGGAGTTGGCGAATTTGCGGTGAGCCATCTCGTTTGCATCCTCGAAGGCGACCAAAGACGCATCGAAAGTCTCTTTCGACACATCCAGACCCACATAATACAAATAGTGCATAACTTGTTAGTTTTGTGAGAGTCGTATGCTATCACATGTACCAGGTCTTCAAACCTACAATTCTAAACAGCCATTCTCTCAGGTTAATGGAATCGCAGTCCAAATCTACCGCCAAGCCTCAAAGCTTACGACAAGCCCCGGTTCACTGCGACGCCATATCAAAATTACCTGTGATTACATCACGCTGCAAATCTACATGCGACCAGCCCATGGGATCGGAGGGACAAGCTGCAAGGCCGGCCGTGAGGACGCTTTGTATAGCCTTGCAGCTTATCCCCTCGATCCATACCTTTGCGTTCGGGTGGAATGGGGATTTTCTTTTCCAGCTTCCCGTTATAGCTTTGGACCTTTAGATGTTTTGGGGGATGACACGATCTTTCCCTGTTTTGTATCCTGTCGGGGCGTTCGGGGTTTTCTTGGATCATCCCAACTTTCTTGATACGTTTCGTCCGAAGGATTCTCTTGCCAGAGATAGGGCCTTGCGGTTTGCCCGTGTCCTCCCCACCATTGAACGAAGGCACGGACGACAAAACCGCCCTTTATCAAGTCCCTGTCCATGCGTCGCATGGTGTATTTGCCGTACTCGACCCACTCGCGCGGATCGTGTCTGATGTAGGCTCGTCCTCGCGTCAGGTTGTCATCCATGACCAGATAACCGTCGAACGTTTTCCCGTCATACTGCATTCCTTCCAGATAAACCGGTTGCCCGTCCTTTATTTGTTCTACATACTCATCTGTAAGCCGTACACCAAATATTATCGGATTTCGGGTGGAATGTTCCTGTTTATGCCGTTCTATTTCCTGCCTTTCCCGTTCTGCTCGGTTCGCTTCGATGGCTTTACAGAGGTTGGCATAACTGAACTTCCGATCTACCTGCGAGGCCTTGAGTGTCTGCCCTTGCATAGTAAAGGTCATACCCTGTACCTCTTTTTGCGGATCGCAACCCCGGTGTATGAACGTTGCAGTTACGCCTTCCCTGTTCAACCCTTCGATCAGTTCCGTAAAAGAGGTACAACCCTTCAACGTTGTTTTAACTACCTCGTAAATCCTGTATTTTACTTTGTCGGGATCATGTAGCCGCTCAATCTTTACACTCTCTTTTCCCTTGGAGAAGGTAAGGCCGTATTTCTGTTTCATGGCCTTGCAGACCGCTACGCTCCGGATCCTTTCGTTATGGCTCCGCACCAACTTCGTATCGTACTTTACCCGATTGTAAAGGATATGCAGGTGGGGATGCTCCGTGTCGGTATGCCGCACCACGATGTACTGCGTATCGGTGATTCCCATACGCTGCATATATTCGCGTGCAAGGCCTGCCATAAATCCGTCCGTGAGCCTCGGCTTGTCGTCTTTGTGGAACGAAAGGGATATATGACCCACGACCTCGGCCTTCTCCGGCCGGGCCTTGCGCTGGAAATTGAAACTGCCGATTAGGGAACGGATGTCGGACAACTCCACTCCGTCGCTGTCTATTATACGGGCATGACCGCTTTTCTCCATCATGTAGCGCACGGCTCCACCGAACGACTTACCCGTTACGATCTTTGCTATCATAGAAATATCCCTTTATATGGCGTGCCAACCGTTCGTAAAACTCGATCAGTCCGATAAGACGAATAACAATGCCGTCCATTCCCTTTTGTGTGTTGGCAATCCGTGCCAACTGGTTCAGGTTGTTCCCTTGTCGGGCCAGTTCGGCTACAGCAGCAAGTATCGCGGGCGGAATATGCCGTGGGGATTGCCCCGTAAGAACCTTTTCCCGGCAGTAGGTGGCAAGATCCGTCCCGGCGATGATCGCTTCGTTTTGCAGCCTTCGTTTCACGTCGGGCGTAACATGGAATTTGACCTCTGCGGTGCGTTTTTCGGAGGTGACTTTGGACGGTCTGCCTCCTTTGTTGCGGTGATCCATTTTGTTATCTGCCATAGCCCTCACCTCCTTTCTTTCCGCTTATGAGGTTATGCCTTTCGGCCGGGCGACCGAGAGGGAACCGGCCGACGGCATCGCAGATGTCGAGGTTCCCGAATCCCCTGCGACCGACGGGAGCGGGAGATGGTTCGGTGTGCGACCACAGGGAGTCCGCCGAACGGGACAGCCCCGCAGGGCAAGGTTGCCGGAGCGTCCGAGAAAACTCCGAGGGACGGTTTTGAGGGCCTCCGGATACAACCTTGCTCCTTAAGGCTTCGAAAAAGTCAGATGCCAAAGCCAAGGTCCCGAACACGGCACACCGGACCTCACTCCGAATCCCCGGCGTACGGAATAGGCAGGGGAGAAGAACGATAAATACGGGAAGACCACTCCTGATATACACGCCAGAGTATTGGAGAGAAACTCGTGAAGTTCAGCTGTCAGGCAGGGATGGATAAGCCGTAACAGTTACCCGAACGGATCGGGTTGTAACGCTCCAGACTACGGACGTTACCAGATTGCAACGCTGCAGCGTTGCAGTTCAGTGGGGACGGTATCCGACATTCGGATGTGCTGCAAAATGGATGTTCATGGCTGTGCGATTTACGTCTGTTTACACAAACAACGCTGCCTGCTGCGGGTTGTTGCGTCCATGTCGGATCTTGCGTTCCGTTGCCATCTGTTGCTGCCCGAGTAGAAATCGTGCAAGACACCGGAGCCAACCGCTGCCAAGGCGAAGCCAACCACTGCCACTTCCATACGATCGTATAACTTGCTGTATATCGTAGGCGTTAAGAGTTGGCAGACCATCCTGCAACGGTGATTGAAACACACAAAAACGTACTATGATGAAAAACCGGGCGCACCGAATCCGCGATGAGTGAAAACCACCCGATCGCACACACAGACAAACCGATTGTTGAACCGAAAAATCATGAAACGATGGAAAAGATAATATGCATCGGGGAGAAGACATGAACGCATCTTCTCGACCAGCTGAAAGAGTTGTCCGCCCTTGCCTCGCAGGTACGCCGCCGGTTCGATCCGCAGACCTCGGACGGGTATATAGACAGTGCTGATGTCTGCCGGGTATTGAACATCACCAAACGCACCCTGCAAAGCTATCGGGATAAAGGCATTTTGCCCTATACCCGTATCGGCGGCAAGTTCTTTTACCGGGAGCGAGACCTGGCCGACTATCTCGAACGTAGAACCGTCAAAAAACAATAGCCATGCTCGACTACCTGAACAGCGAGAGCGAGGAGGTAAAAGCCGCGCTCGCACAACTATCCGAAGCGAAACAGGTGTTGAAACAGGCCAGGGACAACTATCGTCCTTCGATCCTGAATGAACGTTACCTCACGGGCGAAGAGGTCTGTCGCTATCTGCACATCTCGCCGCGCACACTTCAAACCCTGCGCGATACACGACAGATTCCCTTTACCGTTATCAGCGGACGGGTATTTCTCTATCCCGAGAGCGGAATACGGGAAATCCTTTACATGAATTTACAACCTGTCGAAGAACCGTTTTAACCCTTCAAAATGGGCCAAACACGACGAAACCCGGGACGCATAGGATATTCAGCCCTATGTATCCCGGGTTTATTACTGCTCCTACTATTATAATTTAGGTGCAAATGCCGCTCAAAGAATGTATTATACATCGGCAATACTCCACCAATGAGTGTTTGTTTGTTCGCGAATTATTTCCTATCTTTACAACGTCTTGTGCAGCAATGCACTTGGCAGACATATTGAAAGTGTTTTCGCACTGTCCTGAGTGGAAAATGTGGAAGTTTTTCAATAACAACGGGACAACGAACAGCACTCATTTCTTGTTTAGATTATGGCAGGAACGCGTTCTGCGTGTCCATACCCCATATCTATTCAAGTGTGGGGTATTGCGTCGTTTATTGTTGTTATCGGTCTTTCCACAACCATCCACTCGATAAACGAAATCAGCTCCACACTTTCTTTTTGTAGTTATAGCAAACACCATTTAGGAGTTGAATGGTAACTAAGAATTGGAATTATTAACCCAATTAAAATAGTTACTATGAAACGATTACTATTAGTTTTCACCTTGTTCAATATTGGAGTCGCTTCGGCTCAATTAAAAACATACAATGGTTCTTTTGAAGATGGTTCTGCAAATTATACTTATAAAGAAGATGGATTGACTCGAATTTTCGAAGGGAATTTTTCATATAAATCAGCAGACGGAAAAAAGTCTATGTCCGGCAGATATACTGATGATATGAAAACCGGATTATGGAAAACTGATTGGTATGGGTTTCATGAAGAAACAAGCTATAAGCAAGGTCTAAAGCATGGAATTTACCGAGTACGATATAAAGATTCCTATAAAGAATTAAAATTAAATGCTCATTTTACACAGGGAGAGTTGGATTCTCTTGATTTTTGGATGCGAACCCCTGACGGGCGGATAATAGCTGGAAATCAACATGGCTCTCCTTCTGTTATCGATACGTGGCTTCACGGAATAGATAACAAATATATTCGTACGCAATATTTTTATAAAGGTATTTATATCGGATATACGGATTATGATTATTCTACCGGAGATTGGGGTGAACGTACGATAGATGATATCAGGGAGGTTGCTAAATTTTCCGATTCACTTGCCCAACATAACTACCAATATGCGGACCAATACTATTTTCTTCAACCCCAAAAAGGAAATAAATTTTACAGTCAACTCACTCAGAACGGCGATATTTTTTCCAATGAGCCATACTGGTTCAATGAAATCGCATACTTTTTCATTTACGATTTTCATACCGCATGTTTCGGCTCATCCTTATGGAGGGGCGAAGTTTTTGAACCCGATTATACTCTCTGTTTTGTAATAAAAGAGGACGAAGTCCGAATGAATGCTGAGAAAAAGCAAATCGAACAAGAAAAGGCTGAAAAAGCGAGAAAAGAAAAGGAATATGAAGAAACTATTGCGAAAAAGGCAGGCGAGTTTGCTCAAACAGAATATGGCCAGTTTATAAACTATCTCAAACCCTTTGCAGTGAAATCTGATAGTTTGTTTAATCAGGCAAAACGGAATTACATGGATAATGTTTTGAGTAAATATCGCTTAGCAACAAGCCCAGTCCATCTTGCAGACAGATTTCAAGAATCCAGCACTTTATCGCTAAACTTTAGATATTCAGAGGGAGATAAGGATGGTTATCAATGTAAATTCATTTCACAATTATACCAAATAAATGTTCCCAAAGGATTAAAGGATTTTTCTGTACTTATTTTTCCTACTGCACTTGTATTGGACAAAGAACAATGGCGTGTTTCTGATGCCATCATAGTATATTATCATAACGGATCGGACAATGGTCTTTCGACGGCATTACAGCTCAATTTGCATAAAAGAACCGATTTACACCAAGCTGATTTATACTTGCAACATTTCTATAATGAAATGAAATTGGGGATAAACGGCTTTATTGCCCAAGGAACACAAGTTTCAATTAGTGATAATTATATTTTTCAAGGATATACAGAAAGCCGTATAATGCAGCCTATTACATCAGATACGAAATATAAAAAGACTCAAATTTATTATGACAGATGGCATAATCCCCAACTATCTAAGGATGATTTTATTCAATCCATTACCAAAGAAGAGGTTACAAAACCCATAGAAGTACGTTTTAACATAAAAAAAGAAGAATGATTATGGCTATTGTCGAACGCAACAGAATTTTGAGGCCATCAACAAGATTAGCTTCTTCTATATCGTATAAAATTAATACAGAAAAAGTTTCGGAACTGGATGAACTGATCGTACGTGTATATTCCGAACCCAAAAGACTGATAGCGGAGTTTCATTTCGCCGGTCGCGATATCGCAGGTAAAAGATCTATCCATTTCCGATATATCAACGAGCGAATTGACTGGGGAAAATATGAAAATTTGATATCGAAAAGCATAAATTAATATCTGTAATTAAAGACATATTTCAATGACCACCTGAAATTGTAAACCAAAGGACGGCTTTAAATTTGCCGTCCTTTGGTTTTGTTTATGTAGAAGTGAGACTTTCCTTTCCCGTAACATTCCGCATCTGAATGCCGCCCGCAGATTGTTTCGCACTGTGACCTCATATACGCCGAACAGCCGTGCGATTTGGCTCTGTGTCATCCGGACATTGCCATCGACCAGTCGGACTGCAACCGTACAAAGCCCGTAGTCGTTCTCGGTTATCTCAATAGAACCGAGATCTTCTATCTTTTTTTTATAGTAAGTTCTTTTTATCGGGTTATGCTATCGGGAACTTTTCAGCAATCTTCTGGCTCAGGGTATCTATGTCACGACCGATCTTGTCGTTGGTGATTTTAGCGTAAATTTGTGTAGTGGTGATGTGTTTGTGTCCGAGCATCTTGCTGACCGTCTCCAGGGGGACACCCTGCGAGAGGGTGACCGTAGTCGAGAAGGTGTGCCTTGCCTCATGCATCGTCGGATTGAACGACAATCCGGCATGGCGTGCCACATGCCGCAGGGACATATTCATGGATTTACGACTTTTGACCGGAAACACGTAGCCTCCCGGCAAGTGCAAGTGTCTGTATCTCTCTACGAGCCGTTTGGCCACCGGCAGCAGCTTGACCCGAAACTGCGTTCCTGTCTTTTGTCGATGGTCCACGATCCACAGATCCCCCTGTCCATCCGTGTGAATATCGTCATGGGTGAGTTTCTTCACGTCGGCATAGGCAAGCCCCGTGAAGCAGCAAAATACGAATATGTCCCGGACGATGGCCGTCTTGTAATTGGGAACATAGACCTTCATCACGGCCTGCAGTTCCGATTCGGAAAGAAACCGCCGGTCGCGGTAGGTGACGTTGATATGGAATCCGGCAAACGGATCGGAGGTGATCCAGCCGTTCTTGAAAGCAGTGTAGGTCATCAGCTTCAGCTTTTTGACCGGAGTATGGATACTGCCGGGAAGCATATGATGGACTGCCGAGAGATAAACTACATACTTTTCGATAAATTCACGCTTCAATTCCCGGAAAGGGATATCCTCCAGCTTGTATTCGTATTGCAGGAATGCGCCAAGATAACGGCGGGCACGGGTGTAGTTCACGAGCGTACTGGCTGCCCGGTCTTTGCCGACACGTTTCTCGGCGAACTCTTTCAGGTAGTCGTCAAAGGTTTGCAGCAGGAGTTGATACCCGTCCCCGAAGCCCAGCCAGGCATTCCTGACCTTCTCGGCCGTGACGTAAGCATCCCGGTCGCAGATACGCTGATACTGTTTGCCGATGTTAGTCTTGATGTTCTCCAGTTTCTCGTTGATCCGCTGGGCTACGGTGCTCTTGCCCGATGCTTTGTTGGCTTTGGTATCCCACAGTTTGGGAGGGACAGACATTTTGCAACTGAACTGCGAGATGGTTCCGTTGATGGTGATGCGTCCCATGATGGGCGCTTTGCCGTTCTGTTCGGCCTGCCGTTTCAGATAGAACAGGACTTTGAAAGTGCTTCTTGCCATAACTCTAAAAACTTTATTGTTAATACGTTCTCTAGAGTTATTTGTTGTTGTGAAATCCGATGCAAGAAACTGAAAAACAAACCATTAAAAACGAAGTTCGGAAAGTGCTGCGGTAACGATCTGGTAACGCAACTCTTTCCGAACTTTGCCTTTTCATGCGGCTGAACCGCTCTTTTGCCTCCAAAACAATCTCGTCAAAACACTATCTCCGTGCGTTTTACACATTATTGCTCCTGTTCTGTTTTTTAAGGCCACTCCCTTTCGTGCCGTGACCTATGCCACGCAGAAGATCATCCGGCAGAGCAACGTCACCGAGCGCAGCCTCGTGACCACCTGCCGCCTGCTCAACTCGTCCCGTTCGGACGACAATCCCAACGGCTTCACCATCGAGGGGTTCACCATCATCGAGAACAAGGATTTACAAACCATCAAACGCTAACAGGACAATGAAAAGAAAAAGTATCAGAAAATCGCTGTGGGGCGCGTACTGGAAGCTCCACGACAAGAAGAAAATGCTGGCGGCAAGGCTCAAAGGCTACTTGGACGGCTTGCCCCCGAAGACTCGCAGGCGCATCGTGCTGGCGATGCTCGCCGCCTTTGCCGCGCTTGCCCTCTACACCTTCGGCAAAGCCCTCTATGACATCGGCAGGAATGACGGCAGCCGGATTGAGATAGACCATGCCGGACAGGTGGAACTGTCCGTAAAGCCTGAAAACAATCATAACGTAATACCTTATTTATATGGAACAGACGAAGAATGAACCAAAAAACGAGAACAAAGCCGCTCCCGGCAATGACAAGCCGAAGAATGAGCGCAAGCCGCTGACCGAAGTCCAACGGCTGAAACGGCAGAAGATGATAGTGCTGCCCGCTATGGTGCTGGCGTTCATCGGGGCGATGTGGTGGATATTCGCGCCCTCTTCCGACAAAGGGCAGCAGCCGGGTGTGAACGGCTACAACACCGAGATGCCCGATGCGGACAAGGAGAACCGGCTCATCATCGGCGACAAGGCGAAAGCCTACGAACAGGGTGCTATGGAGGAACGGCAGGAGAACCGCAGCCGCGCCATGCAGCAGTTGGGCGACCTGTTCGACCGCGAGGTGGCGGAAACGGACGGTGGCAGGGACTTCGACCTTGCCGACCCCGGCGGAAAGGAAGAGCCGGAGAAGTCCGCACCGAAGACTATCCAATCCTCCGCAGCCGCCTACCGTGACCTCAACGCCACGCTCGGCAATTTCTACGAACAGCCGAAGAACGACAATGCGGAGATGGACGAACTGTTGGAGCGTATCGCCTCGCTGGAGTCGGAACTTGAAAGCGGGAAAGGCAAGGCATCTTCTATGGATGACCAAGTGGCTCTCATGGAGAAGTCCTATGAGCTGGCGGCAAAGTACATGGGCGGTCATAACAACGTCAAGCCAGAAACCATGCAGGCGGCAGAGCCGTCTCCCGTGCGGAAAGCCGGAAAGAACACGGCAAAACCCGTGAGGCAGGTGGCGCATCAGGTGGTGTCCTCACTCGGACAGCCGATGAGCAATGCAGAGTTTGTCGCCTCCTTCTCGCAGGAGCGCAACCGCAGTTTCAACACGGCAGTGGGTGTCACGACCGTATCGGACAGGAACATCATATCGGCGTGCGTCTATGGGGCGCAGAGCGTGACGGACGGGCAGACGGTCAAGTTGCGCCTGCTGGAGCCGATGGCGGTGGCGGACAAAATCATCCCCCGAAATGCGGTGGTGGTAGGTGCTGCCAAGATTCAGGGAGAACGGCTCGGCATCGGAATCACCTCGCTGGAATATGACGGCACTATCATACCGGTGGAGCTGGAGGTCTATGACACGGACGGACAGCCCGGAATATTCATCCCCAACTCAATGGAGATGAACGCGGTCAGGGAAGTCGCCGCCAACATGGGCGGCTCGCTCGGCAGCAGCATCAACATCTCCACCAACGCGGGGGCGCAGCTCGCCTCCGACTTAGGCAAAGGACTGATACAAGGCACGAGCCAGTATATCGCCAAAAAGATGCGTACCGTGAAAGTGCATCTGAAATCGGGATACAGGGTCATGCTCTATCAGGAAACAAATTAAGATAACAACCCAATTTTTAATTTACCACTAAAATCCAAAGTAATGAGAAAAGCAATCATGATGCTTGCCCTCGCTATGGGCATCGCAACTGCCAACGCGCAGGAGAATGTAACCGTTGGACAAAGCAACGGAAGTGAACAACAGACGGACGGACAGCCGACCTTGACAAAGGAGGTCTATCCGCAGAAGGAGGCGGACGGCGACCTGTACCACGGTCTGACGAAGAAACTGACATTCGACCGCATGATACCGCCCCACGGTCTGGAAGTGACCTACGACAAGACCGTCCACATCATTTTCCCCTCGGAAGTGCGCTATGTGGATTTAGGCTCGCCCGACCTGATAGCGGGCAAGGCGGACGGTGCGGAAAACGTCATCCGCGTGAAGGCTACCGTAAGGGACTTCCCGAACGAGACCAACATGTCCGTCATCACGGAGGACGGGAGTTTCTATACCTTCAACGTGAAGTACGCCGCCGAACCGCTGTTGCTCAACGTGGAGATGTGCGACTTCATCCATGACGGCGAGGCGGTGAACCGCCCGAACAACGCGCAGGAAATCTACCTGAAAGAATTAGGCAGCGAAAGCCCCATGCTGGTGCGCCTTATCATGAAGTCCATCCACAAGCAGGACAAGCGCGAGGTGAAACATATCGGCTGCAAGCGTTTCGGCATCCAATATCTGTTGAAAGGCATCTACACGCACAACGGGCTTCTCTATTTCCATACGGAAATCAAGAACCGGAGCAACGTGCCTTTTGATGTGGACTACATCACATGGAAAATCGTGGACAAGAAGGTGGCGAAGCGTACCGCCGTGCAGGAGCAGATCATCCTGCCGCTCCGTGCGCAGAACTACGCCACCTGTGTGCCGGGAAAGAAAAGCGAACGCACGGTGTTCACGATGGCGAAGTTCACCATTCCCGACGGCAAGTGCCTCGTGGTGGAGCTGAACGAGAAGAACGGTGGTCGCCACCAGTCGTTCGTGATTGAGAACGAGGATTTGGTGCGTGCCAATACAATTGACGAACTTTCTGTAAAATAAAGCACTGACCATGAGAAAGTACATCGCAATCATCATCGCGTCGCTTGCCCTTTTCACGGGGCAGGCGCACGCCCAGCGGTGCCTGCCGAAGATGCAGGGTATCGAGGTAAGGACGAATCTGGCGGACGGCTTCAAGCCCGGCGGCAACAATGGCGGGTACAGTTTCGGGGCGGCTCTCTCCGCATACACGAAGAAGGGGAACAAATGGGTGTTCGGTGGCGAATACCTGTTGAAGAACAACCCGTACAAGGACACCGCCATACCTGTGGCGCAGTTCACGGCGGAGGGCGGCTACTATTTCAAGATACTTTCCGATGCCCGTAAAATCATGTTCGTCTATGCGGGGGCTTCGGCTCTCGCCGGATATGAGTCGGTGAATTGGGGCGAAAAGGTGCTGCATGACGGCTCGACACTGCATGACCGGGACGCCTTCATCTATGGCGGTGCGCTGACATTGGACGTGGAGTTTTACGTGGCTGACCGTATCGCCCTGCTCGCCAACCTCCGGGAGCGCCTGCTGTGGGGTGGCGACACTCAAAAGTTCCATACGCAGTTCGGGGCGGGCGTCAAGTTCATCATCAACTGACACGGAAAGTATGGAACGGACGGACATTGAAAACATGAGGCGGATACCCCTTGCGGACTTCCTCGCACGGTTGGGGCACGAGCCTGTACGAAGGAGCGGCAACGAGCTGTGGTATCGTGCGCCGTACCGAAACGAGTGCACGCCCTCTTTCCGTGTGAACGTGGCGAAGCAGCTCTGGTATGACTTCGGTTTGGGCAAAGGCGGTGACATCTTCACGCTTGCCGGGGAGTTGGCGCAAAGCGGTGACTTTATGGAACAGGTGAAGTTCATTGCGGATGCCGCCAATATGACGGTTGATAGGTTAAAAATGCCGACCTATCAACCGGAGCCGACCGAACCCGTTTTTGAAAGATTGGAGGCAGTTCCGCTGCTTCGCTCTCCACTGACGGATTATCTGGCGGAACGGGGCATCCCTTATGCTGTTGCATCCCGCCACTGCTGCCGCCTGAACTACGGTGTGCGTGGTAAGCGGTACTTTGCCGTCGGCTTTCCGAACGTGTCGGGCGGCTATGAAACCCGAAGCCGCCGCTTCAAGGGTTGCGTGCCACCCAAAGATGTGTCACTGATAAAGGCGGAAGATACCGCTGCCGACGTGTGCAGCGTGTTCGAGGGCTTCATGGACTTCCTGTCCGCCGCCACACTCGGTTTGGCGACGAGTGACAGCCTTGTGCTGAACTCCGTCGCCAACGTAGGTAAGGCGGTGAAACACTTAGACGGGTACGGGCGCATCGACTGTTACCTCGACCGTGACGAGGCAGGGCGCAGGGCAATGGAAGCCCTGCGGACACGCTACGGAGGAAAGGTGACAGACCGTTCCGGCATCTATCAAGGCTGCAAGGACTTGAACGAGTACCTGCAACAAGTATCAAGAAAACAACAAAAGAACAACAATCTAAAAATCAAAGAATAATGAACATACTGAACAACAAGAACAAGAGAACATCAATCTTCAAGGCATTGGCATTTTGCCTCGTCGCCGCAGTGTCATTCACATTCGTATCGTGCGATGACGACATGGACATCCAGCAATCCTATCCCTTTACGGTGGAAACCATGCCCGTGCCGAACAAGGTCACAAAGGGGCAGACGGTGGAAATCCGCTGTGAGTTGAAAAAGACGGGCGATTTCGCCAATACCCTCTATACCATCCGGTATTTCCAGTTCGAGGGTGAAGGCACACTGAAAATGGACAATGGCATCACCTTCCTGCCCAATGACCGCTACCTGCTCGAAAACGGGAAGTTCCGGCTGTATTACACGGCGCAGGGTGACGAGGAGCACAACTTCATCGTGGTAATAGAAGATAACTTCAAAAATTCCTACGAACTGGAATTTGACTTCAACAACTCAAACCGCTCCGATGATGAGGAAGAAAAGGTTGTTGGCACCCTGCCTGCCGGTTACTATCATCCTGTTATGAGCCTATGAGGAAGTGCAGGATGATACTGACGCTCTGTTTCCTTTCGGCGGTCTGCTCTTTGTGGGCGCAGGGCAACCGCCATAGAGAAACAGGTAAGGGAACGGGACTATACCATCTGTCCCTGCATGAGAGGGCTTTCTTGTGTACGCGCTACTTTGAGGGCTGGCACTCGGAGGGTTGCTATCCATACATAGGCTGGGGTCATCGTTTACAAAAAGGCGAGAAATACTCGGCACGCACCATGACGAAGCGGCAGGCGGACGCACTCCTGCGGAAAGACCTGCGGAAATTCTGTGCCATGTTCCGACAGTTCGGGCGCGACAGCGTTTTGCTTGGCACGTTGGCTTTCAATGTGGGTCCTGCGAAGCTCTTGGGAAGCAAGCGATACCCCAAAAGCACGCTAATTAAGAAGTTGGAGGCAGGCGACAGGAACATTTACCGGGAATATATCGCTTTCTGCCATTACAAGGGGAAACGACACGCCATGCTGCTCAAACGGAGAAAGGCGGAGTTTGCGTTGCTGTACGTTCCGTAACATGGAAAGTGTCTGACAAATGAAAATCCGATGAAGCCGCGACTTCATCGGATTTTCCGCTTTTCATACATTCGGGATTTTTCCTTTGCCGATTACCTCACCGTCCCTGCAATGCTCGATGATGCCGGGCGAAAATCCCATGTCCCGATTGCAATATACCGGATATAATCCGCATACTCCTGACCTTGAAAATTCCTGCCCGTGAGGTTTTTGAAAATCATCCTTATGCTTGTCCCCTCATCGCTGTGCAGGATGATTTTTCCGTTCTGTCTGATTGCTTCCATGACTAAAACTTTGTTTTTGTGAATACTATCGTAGATTAGGACTGCGGTTTCTTTGCCTACTTTCTTACCCGCCATCATGCTCATGAAAGAAAGTAGGCGGCTTCTGCCGCCCGCCTCTCAAAATCGGGTGTAAAGTCCCGTTACCATCGTGAACATTTCTTCCAGCATATCGCAATAGATACCTTCGTGCGTGGCTATGTCCTTCGTCTTACACTCGAACGTCTTTTTGCTGAACGTCCTGCGGTAGAAACGCATATTGTAAAGGTCTAATCCTGCGTCATAGATGATGTCAAGGCGGTTTGCGCTTGTCCTGTTCCTCGCAAGGCTCATGCGTAAGCCGTTGCCCATGTCTATGAAGTCCTTGCTTCCCGTCATGGCGGCAAAGCGTCTGCCGCCTATCTGCTCTAAAATCGTCTTTGCTATCATGCTTTTCTTGGTTTTAGGTTGGCGGTGCGGACACCGCCAACTTGTTCAACATTCTGTTATCTCGGCAATGGGCGTGTTTCGTTTCAACCACTCCATAAGGCACTCCATATTGTACTCGCTTGTGATGACTGCCGTATGGCGGTCAATGGCGGTAAACCTGCTGCTCTATACGTCTATCCACCCTTTTAGGGTATCAACTCCCCACGCTTCGGCATCGTCAAAGATGCCGTCCAATACTTTGATAGGCTCGCTGAACTTCACTATCAGCGTTTGGTAGGCTGCGTTCATCGGTTGTCCTCCTTCCCTTCTTTTGCCGTAAGCCACTTGTCCCGTGCGGCTCGGCACTCGTCCAACGTGGGTTTGACACAAGAGAACAACTCTCCGTCCAAAGGGTGGCGGTAGTCGTACTGCACAAGTGTCCGCTTGCGTCTGCCGATACCCGATTGGAAACGCTCGTATTTCTCCGTACCTGCTTCCGTGCAGGTGCTTACTCCGTTAACGGTCATTCGTGTTGCCATAATCATCTATTTTTGAATGAATTTTTCTAAATACTTTTCCTGCACTCCGAGTGCTTCTGCATAGACACTCAATTGGGCAGCATAGTAGGTACGGTAGTAACTTCTCTCCATTTCGTTCTTGGATAATCCGATATGCGCCTTTATATCGTTCAAATGTCTTTTGACGATATACTTGTAGTAATGAAGTTTCCTCTTTCTGTCCATAATCGTTGCTTTTAATGGTCGTTAAAAATGTACTGACAGGACTCTGTTTTTCATTACCATTTCGGGGTTGCTCGTATAGCGTTGGTGAATCCAAAAGTGCCTGCGTCCGTAGCCGTAATGGAAGAACTTGTCAAGTTCGTGTTTTTCGGCAAACTCCTTTACACCCCGTCTTAACTGCTCCTCACTCGTTGTCAGAGTGAGGAGGTTCACAAATTCAAGAAACATCGTGGGGATTTTATCGTCCCACAAGCAAACCATGCTTTCAAATCTTACTTCCATGTTGTTCAATATTATAATTATAGGTTGATATTATGCTGCGTTCATCCGCTGACGGATAAGGCTCATGTTACTGTTCACAAGGGCGATGATGCGGTCGTGGTACTCGGTGTTCTCGTTGCATACGCCACGGCACTGCACCACCTCAAAGGTTTTCAGTGACACCTCCACCGTTTCTATGCGCCTGCCGTCTATCCGTGCGGAGAGTATCAGGGAATTTTTCCGATTGTGGTAGCCGCCCACACAATGGTGCATTAGCCTTCCTTCCGTTTCCATTTCCTCCACGCTTTCAATGACCTTGACAAGTATAAGGTTGTCAGAGAATGCAAGTCCGAAAAACATTCCTTTGGTTTTCAGATAATTCTTCTCGTCCTCAATCGCTTTCATGCGTTGCTGTTCCGTCCGTTCACGTTCCCTTTGTCGGTTGCGCCTTGCCACCAGCTTGTCGTGTTCGGATTTGAGGTCGGAGGGGCAGACGTACTTCGGGCTGTTCGTGTCCTTGCCGAAATGCCGCAGGAGGTCTATGGTGTCGCACCACATTGAGCCGTCCGAAATGGTGTAGCCGTTGCGGATACATATCTTCACGGATGCCCAATACCTCTCCATGTCGAAACGTGATGTCAGATAGTGGTGCAACATCGGGTATTGCCCTGCCTTCATAAGTGTTTCGGCTCGGCTGTCGGAAAGCAAGGCAGGGATGAGTCTGGTCGGCACTATGTCGTGGAAGTCACCGTCAAAGCCGTTCCTGCGCAATACGTCCAAAACCTTGGACTTGGGATATATCGGGGAATAGGCGATGTGGCGGTATGCCGCATTGTCGCTGCGGACTGCAAGCGGAGAGCCGAAGGAGAACGTGTCGATGTAGCGACCCAACACACGCTGTATGCCCACCACCGCCATGCGCCCTTGTGCGTTCCACCAATACTGCCCGATTTCAAGCGAATAAGGCTTTGCCTTACAGCCTTTCTCCATCTCCACGACAAGCAGGAACTTGCGCAGCACTTGGTATTCTCCGCTCGTGGTGAGGACGGTGAAATACTGCTTCTGCGGAAGTTTGCGCTCGAAAGTTTGGCGCACTTTCAGCCTTGCACCGCACTTGGGGCAGGTGCAGCTGTCGCTTGGCTCTGCCATAAGCCAGCCGTGTCCGCAGTCCATGCAGGTGGTGCGACCTTTCGGCAGTCGATAGGCGTAATGGTCTATGCACTCACGGAAAGCCCAATCCATTTGCCGTTTGGTTATCGGACGAAGGCTTTTGCTTTGGGCAAGCACAGCCTTTTCAAACTTGTTTCTCGGTTTCATGGTCAGAAGTCAAATAATGAGGGTTCTACTTTGGTTTCTTTCTTCGCTGTCGGCTTGTTGCGGTTCTGCAACTTGCGGAGTTCTTCCTCTTGGTATTGGCGGACGGCTTTCTGCCGTGCCTCCGCTTTTTCCTCCGCCGTGAGTTCCACAACGTGGTTCACCGCCACTTGGCATTGGATAGGCTTGCCCACCTCTATCTCGTTCTCGTCATAGTAATGCACGGCTTGTCCGTAAATCTCCCCGTCCGTGAAGCCGTTGCAACCACTGTTCTTCACATAGTTCAGAATGTAGGTGATGCAATCGTCCATGTTCTTGGCAGGGTTGCGGTAGTTCTTGGCAAAGAGCGCATCTTCCGCTGCACGCTGCTCCAAATACATCTGTATCGTTCTCTTGAAATGGTCTGTTCCTTTCATATCGTCAAATTTTAGCTGGGTTGTCATTCAGATAAAGTATGTCGCAGTCCTCCACTTCGGCAGGTAGTCCGAAAAGTGGATAGTATGAGAAGTACGGCTGTGCGTTGCCGTCCATGTCCGTGAGGGGCGAAACGATTTGCACCTGCCAATCGCTTGTCCATTTGTCTATCAAGCGGACTTCTTCCTCCGTCAGCCCCGCCCGGTCACCGCCCGTAAGGTAACACAAGCTCCATGTAGGTATCTTTTCCGTTGTCTTGTTCATATCGCTGTCATTTTAGATTGTCTGTTTCAGTATTCCTCTCCAATAGGTCGGCTCAACCTCGCTCAAAAGGAAGTCCATGAAGTCCTTTCGTGCGTCCTTGTTCAGTTCTCGGTAGAGTTCACGGAACACGGATATGTTGCCGTTGATGTACGTTTCCACCATATACACGAAGATGTTGCCCACCTCGTAATATCTGCACTGCTGTTCTACTGTCTTGCTGCTTCTCTTTGCCATGTCGGTAGGGGTTAAAGGGTAAATAACCAAAGAATAAATCCGAAGAAGGCGATAGTGGAAAGGATAGCCACGATTACGCCTATCGCCACTCGGAACACTCCGTTTACAATCTCCATGATGATGTCCCAAAGGATGCCGAACATCCCGAAGGCGGTGCGCACCATCAAGCCGCATATCGCAAGCCCTATGTACTGCGCCATTTGTCTGAAATTTGCCGTTGCCGTCATATTTTCGCTGTTTTTGATTTTTTGTTTTTTAATGCGGATTCAAGAGCTGAGGGAGTTGAGTTTCAAACTATCTATCTGCCTCTCGTTTATCCGACATTTTTTTAATGCGTCTTTCTGTCGCATCGGTCGTTCTCGTTTCGGGTGCTTGAAAAGGTAGGGATTAGGGAATGCAAGGTTTTTCGGCCAAAATACTACCCGCAGGGCTGGAGATTTTTGCCGGAAACAGGAGGCTTGACCTTGCTTTCCCGTCCAATCCCGGAGTTACCTTTGCGCCCAGAACGGAAATGACTGCCTGATGCGGCCCACTGAAAGGCGCGAAAATGGAGGTAAACGGAAGTGGAGGCAGATTAGACAGGAAAAACTTCAAAAGAGAAATCCGTAAAAAGAAGAAGCCTCAAAGGAAAAGGAATATCGCCGGAAGCGTGAAACCGGGCAAACCACATGCAAGGAAGTATGATTTTATATGTTCGGCCAGACTTGTCAGATCGGGCGGATAAAATCATTCTTCCCGGTTTGCCTGCTGTGGGTGACGGCTTGTGCCATTCATGGGCAAGCGGTCATGCACGGCTTTCCGCTTACGGCTCAAAGGAACAGCAAAAAAGAAAAAGTCCTCTGAAAATCCGTAAAAGCACCTCCTTGGCATAAGCGCAAAAAGAAATGGGCCTCGCGTCATAAGTCTGAAACGATAATCGCTCGTTCAGGCGTGACGCAAAGCCCTTTTCTCCGCTTATGCGGTAGTCGGCATACGGTCGTCCAAAATCCTTTTGGGCGATGGTGTACCGACGGACAAAACCGCTTTTACGGAAAAGCCCGCAAAAATAAGGTGAAAAAATCAGGGAGATTTTGTCTTAATCTCCCGTTTTATTTGTACTTTTGCACTTGAAGAGTTCTTTGAAGGTTACGCAACGTGCAGAAGGATGATGCAGTAGATAACTAACTAAATCGTAACCTATTACCATAATGAGCGGATAATGCATGCTCATTTTCAATATCTTAGACCTTTCTCATAACTTCTTGCTACAAAGATAATGCAAAATATATTATTATCCAAATAAATAGTATATTATTTTATACTTTTATAGATAATAATTAGTATTTACTTTTTACGTAGTCCAAAACAATGCGGTTATTCGTGTCGTTGCGCGTGAACCGGCGGTGAATGTACCCCCGCGTGGTCTTAAGGCTTTTGCCGCTTTCGAAGCCGGAAGCCACCCCAACGTGATTAAGCGCCAGCGCAATGTCAGTTTCCGAAATCCCGCACTCCTCGGAGGCAAGAGTAGCCCATGTGTGGCGCATATAATAAGTACTTAAAGGCACATCGATTCCCAAGTGCGCGGCAAGTTGTTTGCAGCCCGCGTTTACGTTGTGGTTAAAGTCCCGGAAATTAGCGTACATTTTATAAAATGAGAACAACCGCCGTTTGTCGGGATCTCGGTACTTTTCAATCAGTGACAGCGCCTCCGGTTCGATCTTCACGGACATCAACGCTTCGTCTTTACGACGGTTAGCCGTCTTTTGCCGGTGGTAGATGATCCGATCGTCTTCGAGTTCGACATCGGCACCGAACAAGTCGGCGGTGTTCATGGCCAACAAGTAGAACGAGAGCGCCAGCACGTCCCGTGCCAGCTGCATACGCTTACCCGGGACAGTCTCGGCGTTTAGTATCTTTACGAGATCCTCGATGCACAAATCCCGCTTTTCGGGTTCTTCTTTGACCTCGACCTGTAATTTCTTACTCCCGAACGGTCGGTGGGTGATTAGAACCGTTTCGGCATCCTCGTCGTTGTAGTGGTCGCATGCCGCATTGAATAGGGTGTGGATGTCGGCCAAATAATCCTTTACCGTTTGCGCCTTGCACCCGGGGCGCCGCACCGTAACCTCTTTTCCGTGCTGGTTTGTCCGCGTCTGTTCGTGCGGTTTCTGCATATACTCAACGAATCCCTGCAAATTCTTTACGTTGATCTCCTTGACGAATACGATAGAACGCCCGAAATAGTCGGTTAGGTTGCGAATAACGGCCTCGAATCGTCCAGCGGTACCATCCCGTCCCTCGGCCTTCAACGCCTGAATATGGTTATCGCAAAATGCAATGAAGTCAATGCCCACGCCGCCCTCCGTTGCCTTTTGTGATTCGATATACTTTACCAGGTCGGCCGCAGAAAATCGGCTCAAGTCCGTGCCCAGTCCTTTGGCCAGCATATCCTCGTATTTCGATATGTCATTTAACAATCCTTTCAAAATTGTTGTATCTTTGATCCCGGAAAAATCAGGCTTTACCTGCTTCCGACTGACATATACGCCGGTAGATATTTTTCTTACTTCCCTTTTATGGGTAAGGCGGATGGATACCGGAAATTTACCGTCCCGCCGCTCGTTCTTCTCTCTGATCTCGATAGAAAATGTAGGCATACACTTTGAATTTTGGACAAACAATGGACAAACAAAGCTACATATTTTTACCGAAATGTGTGTAAAAGTGTGTAAAATAAGACGGGCGTAGAAGGTTGATTTTATGGTAAATGCGCTGTATGGTAGATTTTTAGGGGATTTTACCTTGAAATTATAGACTTGCATGGCATGCAAGAGGTCACGAGTTCGAGCCTCGTATTCTCCACCAAACAAGAAACAGCCGCATGATTTCATGCGGCTGTTTCTTGTTTGATAGTATGTCTTTTATGGGCGGAGTTCGGACGCTTCCGTCGGAAGTTTTCCCGGCTGATCCCGAGGGTCAGTTTTTCAGGTATTCTACTGCCGCCAGACCGTCGTTGAGGGGATAGAGGCCGATGCTCAGCGATTTGTCTTCGCTTTCATATACGTACATTCTTTGTCCCGGACGGTATTCGAGGTAGATGTACAGCTGCGAGAGGTAGGTGTGCAGGTCGTCGATGTACAGGTCTGAAAGTATCGATCCGCAGGAATATACTTTGTTGTCTTCGAATATATATATGTACTCTTTGACGATGCCCTTGCCTTCGAAATACAGCGAGGTTTCCGATGCTCCGCTGTAGGCGTAGGGCACCGAAGCTTTCACTTCCTCCCGTGTCTTGCCGTACATGAATACGGGAGCTTCGTATTCCCTCAAAGTGGGAGGTGTGTTGTCCTTGTTCTCATCGTCGTTGCATCCCGCGAATCCCAGCATTACGGCCGCGAAAGCGAATAGTAAGAATTTTTTCATAGCGAAAAGATAAACGGTTTGAAATAAAGGTTTGATCGATTGTAAATGAGATAAATTATTCTTTTACAATATGGGTGCGCCGCCGGATCCCTGAATATGGTGTCGAGGATATCCGGTGATCGTCTATTTTTGCCGGAAACAAAATCACCAATTCTATTGTATTATAGAATAAATTGTTACAAAATAATCGCAACAAAAATAACACAAAAGAAACAAAAACAAGCGTTCCGAGCAATGTTTTTTGCGTGCTTTTCAGGAGCGACCCCTTTTGCGTGCTTTTTTGTTTGGACGGTACAGAGGTAAACGCTGCATTTGCAGAGTGAATTATCGTCCCTTCCCCTGCGTGCCCGCTTCGGATCCCTGGCCGCCCTCTGTATCGGAGGGCTTTTGTTTTGGTTGTTGCTCCCGGCGGTCGATTCGATCGCAGCCCCTCAAAGAGCGCCGCCGGGAAGTTATTACTGTGCTTATGCAAAATATTTAGTCATATCAAGAACTTTGTAAAAATTAGGTTCATAAATTCCGGCCTCTTTGTCATTGGCTTCTACTTGTGCCAGCACTTCACGCGCTCCGGCCTCCGTTGTGTAAATGTATTCGGTGGCCGTATCGTCTAAAAAATCGCACCAAATCCCATAAAGTTTAACGCCGTTCATTGCAAGACTATGAAGAAAATCCGTACCACGTGCGTCTGATTTAATGGCAACGGCAAGCGGATTTGTATCCAGACGGTGCGCCATTGCGTAGTTGTAAGCGTCGAAAGCCGTAGAAAAATCTAACGAACAAATAGCGTTTGTGTTTTCGTTTTGGTAATTCGAGTTGTTTTTCATATCTTTGCCCCCACTGACGTAGAAGGCTTCACGCTTTTAATTGTTAGTATTTATTGGAGTGACTTGTTCATCTTGCAAGGGTCGCAAGTCACTCCGTTTTTTCAAAATAAAGCCCGGAGGGTCGGCAGCTCCTCCAGAACTGCCAACCCGGAACCCGTTAAATAGAAACCTCGAACGAGATTTTTATTTTCCAGATTCGCCAAACAATTCGAAAATTCATTTGTCCGGGCTTTTATTAAGCGGATCAATTAAAATAGGCCGATCCGCACCGCCCGCCCCAGCCTTACCCGCTGGGGCTTTTTGTTTTAATTTTCAAAGAACATCAAAGGCTTTTATTACCTCCTTTTTGGTATTACAAATATACAAAATAATTACACAATAACAAAATAAAATGCAAAGATTTTCAGTCACTTAAATGATGTAAAAT
>ENA-OXDZ01000171-OXDZ01000171.1-human-gut-metagenome-genome-assembly--contig:-NODE-171-length-21258-cov-12.5863_pt1 | contig 21258 bp, 17 predicted proteins | sample MGYA00249354_ERZ652241 | MGnify/ENA primary metagenome ERZ652241 (study PRJEB26925, sample SAMN05826513) | human gut metagenome | biome: ENVO:2100002; feature: ENVO:00000062; material: ENVO:00002003...
ATGTAGAGAGGTCTCGTGGGCTCGGAGATGTGTATAAGAGACAGGTTTATGACATGGATTGGAATGCCTATCCTGAATTTGTAAATTCTCGCTGTCCGATATCAGATATAATTCCTCGTCCAGGCGCATTAGAAGAAATGATATCAATTGCTTCACGTTTATCTGAACCCTTTCCTTTCGTTAGAGTAGATTTATATCTTATCAACGGATCCCCTATCTTTGGAGAAATGACTTTTACTCCAGACGTCATCAGTAATATTACCCCAGAACTGACAGATCAAATGAGTAAATGGATTGACATCTCCAGCTTAAAACAATAACTATGATAGTAAAAATCAGAGAAATAATCAGAGACTGTATCATCTTCGGGATGCATTTTATTTATACACGAATCTATCAAATGAATATTGATAAAAGCGCAAAACTCTCATTTGGTGCCAAACTCGATAAAAGTAATCCCAAAGGAGTACACATTGGAGAAGAAAGCTTCATTGCATCTGGAGCTGTTATTTTAGCTCATGACTTTTCCAAACCTGCTAAAGCCGACACCTACATTGGTAAACGTTGCTTTATTGGCGTAAATGCGATCATCATGTGTGGAGTAAAAGTTAACGATAACGTAATTGTCGGAAGCGGATCTGTCGTTACAAAAGATATACCTGCCAACTGCATCGTAGCCGGTAATCCTGCCAGAATAATCAAAGAAGGTATTCAGACCAAAAAATTCGGACAATTAATGCAACAATCATGAACGACAACAGAATACAACTAAACGGAATAAAAGTCCACCCCTTTCCCTCAGATTCCAGTTTGCTGGAATATGTGGAGGAACATAAAGGGATATTAGTAGCGATAAATGCGGAGAAGATACTGCATGCGAACGAGCAAATACAAGATATTGTGAACAGGAATATTGGATATTGCGATGGCATAGGAGCAGTTATGGCAGTGCGGCAGCACGGAGCCGTGGATGCCGTCAAGATCTCGGGATGCGAACTGTGGTTGAAGATTATAGCAGCTCTGTATCAAAAAGAAAAAACCTTCTACTTGGTCGGGAGTAAACAGCCCGTAATAGAGAAGACCATCTTCCGATTGAAAGAAGACTTTCCCGGAATACAGATAACGGGGTACCGTAACGGATACATACAAACAGAGACAGAACAGGAAGAACTGATCGAAGACATCAAGACAAAACAGCCGGATGTCATATTCGTTGCAATGGGATCACCCAAACAAGAGTTATTGATGGAAAAAATGTATCAGGCACATCCCGCAATTTACCAAGGGTTAGGAGGAAGTTTCGACGTCTATACAGGGAACGTGAAACGAGCACCCGAATGGTGGATAAAGCACAATCTCGAATTTGCATACCGCCTATTGAAACAACCTTCGCGCATCAAACGACAAATACATTTAATCAAATTCTTGATACTGGTCAAGACTGGAAAAATCTAAACAGAAACAACATGAAGAAAATAATGCTCGTCTTCGGTACCCGTCCTGAAGCAATTAAAATGGCACCATTAGTAAAAGCTTTCCAACAGAAAAAAATAAATTTAAAACCATCGTCTGTGTTACCGGACAACACAGGAAAATGCTGGACCAAGTCCTAAAGCTTTTCAATATCCGGCCCGATTACGATCTCAACATAATGAGGCAAGGACAGGACCTATACGATATAACAGCCCGGGTACTGACAGGAATGAGAGGAGTTCTGCAGGAAGCGAAGCCAGATATCGTTCTGGTCCATGGAGATACCACAACTTCGACAGCTTCAGCACTCGCGGCCTTCTACCAACAAATACCGGTCGGTCATGTAGAAGCAGGGTTACGCACGCACAACATCTACAGTCCTTGGCCGGAAGAAATGAATACCCTACTTAAGCAACTTGACACCGAACTGATGTCTGCAGGTTATAAAACAACTCCACTTGCCGAACAAAACAGCCGCAAACTGGTTTTAATAACAGGTCATCGCCGGGAAAACTTCGGCGATGGATTTATCCAAATATGCCGGGCAAAAAGACTCTGGCAGAGCAGTATGCGGAGGTAGACTTTGTCTACCCTATGCACTTGAACCCAAATGTAAGGAAGCCCATTCACGAAATATTCGGAAATGCTTATCTCCCTAACCTGTTCTTTATAGAGCCTTTGGAGTATCTTCCTTTCGTCTATCTAATGGAGAAGTCGACACTTGTCCTAACCGACAGCGGAGGCATACAAGAAGAAGCTCCGGGTTTGGGAAAACCGGTGCTTGTCATGCGTGACACAACAGAACGGCCAGAAGCGCTTGACGCAGGGACAGTGAAGTTAGTAGGAACAGATTACGCCCGGATTGTAACTGAAGTGTCCCACTTACTGGATGACAATACCTATTATAACCGTATGAGCCAAGCAGTAAACCCCTATGGAGACGGAACTGCAAGCCAACGAATCGTTCAAACAATAGAAAAAGTAATATGAAAAATCTTGACAAAAAACAAGCTGTATTATACCATCGAAAGCCGTTAGGTCGTCAACGGACAAGACAACGGTATCTGCCACAATGTATCATTGGATTCCTGCTTCTGCTAATATCAATTGCCATACAGGCACAAATCCCACAGGAATTAATTGATAAAGCCCGTGCTGCCGGGATGACAGAGGAACAAATACAAAGAGAAATAGCCAAACACAGGACAGAACAAACCGGTATCAATCAAATCATTAAGCCTGCTACAGAAAATACCGTATCCGACCGTTCCCATCCTACCCAGCAAGCACTTCTCCCACTGACGGAGCAACGCGACGAACATAAACCGAAGCAGCCTTTGGAAAATATTGTTTTTGGGCGTGAGATCTTTTCCGATAAGAATTTGACATTCGAACCGGATCTGAATATGCCGACGCCTAAAAATTATGTTCTATCAGCAGGAGACGAGTTGCTGATCAATGTATGGGGAGATTCGGAGCTGAACTTGAAACTCAGTATTTCTCCCGACGGAACGATCTTGATCCCCAATGTCGGTCCCGTATCCCTAAGCGGACTGACTATCGAGGCGGCAGAGAATCGCATCCGGCAGGAATTGGGTAAAATCATGGCAACGCTTGACGGCAGTCAACCTAACACATTCGTTTCTGTCGGACTGGGGCAAATTCGCAGCATTAAAGTCAATATTGTCGGCGAAGCCGTCGCACCCGGGACCTATACACTCTCATCTCTCGCCACGCTTTTCAACGCCCTTTATGCAGCAGGAGGAGTAAACGATATCGGATCACTGAGAAACATAAAAGTATACCGGAACAGCAAAGAGATCGCCAGCCTCGATGTATACGACTATCTGCTGAATGGTAAATATGAAACGAATATACGTCTGGAAGACAACGACATGATCATTATCGGTCCCTACGAACAGCTTGTCACCGCCGGTGGTAAAGTGAAAAGAGACCGTACATACGAACTTCGACGAGGAGAGACACTTGACGACCTGCTCGACATGGCAGGTGGTTTTACAGGGGATGCCTACACTGGCAGTATACGAGTGAAACGCAAAGCCGGCGACCGCTACAAGATTGCCACAGTTAACGAAGAACAATTCCAAACATTTGTGCTGCAAGACGGCGATTCGCTGATGGTGGATTCAGTCATCCCCTACTACGATAACCGAATCATCATTTCCGGTGCAGTCTGGCGTCCTGGCGAATATGAGTTGAGTCCGGACGTACATACTGTCAAACAATTGATAGAACAGGCTTCGGGACTTAAAGGAGACGAATTTGTAGGACGCGCACAGATCACAAGGCTCAACCCAGACTTCACCAGTTCGGTTATCGCCATCAATATTGTAGACATTTTGAACGGGAAGGTTCCTGACATCGAACTACAGAAGGAGGACCAACTATATATCCCTTCCCTGTTTGACCTCCATGAACCTTATACCGTCAAAGTGAGCGGAGCAGTCAACGCTCCCGATACCGTATTGCCCTTCCGCAAGAATCTGACAGTAGAGGATGTTATCGTCCTCGCCGGCGGCCTGCGCGAAGCAGCCTCAATCATCAACGTAGAAGTGGCACGACGGCTCAAAGATCCGTCCGCCACCCGGAGCAGTAACCAGACAGCCGAGACATTTAACTTCACCCTCGACGAAGGACTGGCAGTAACCTCCGGCGATACGCTTTTCACCCTCGAACCATTCGACGAAGTATTCGTCCGTTTCTCACCTGGTTACCAAAAGCAACAAGTAGTGAAAGTCGGAGGCGAGATTACTTTTGCCGGCAACTATACTTTAAAGAAAAAGAATACGCGTTTAAGCGAACTGATTGCACAATCGGGCGGCATCACTCCAGACGCCTATGTGCGGGGAGCCAGTCTAAAACGTAAACTGACGACAGATGAGTTGCGCCAAATCGAAACTCTCTTACAATTGAGTAACAATAGCAAGCAAAGCCGTGACTCGATCTCCGTTTCGCTTGCCAACCTGAAGGAGTATCCCGTAGGCATCGACCTACAAAAAGCGCTCGCCCATCCGGGAAGTGCCGACGACCTAGTGTTACGCGACGGAGATGTGCTTTACATCCCCCAACAGCAAAGTACGGTGAAGGTGAGCGGTTCCGTTACCTATCCTAACAGTGTGACCTATACAAAAGGAATGGACGTCCGTGACTGTCTCTCACAGGCTGGCGGCTACAACGACATTGCCCGCAAATATCCCATCGTTATCTACATGAACGGAAAAGTGGCGACCACACAACGTAAAATGATTTTCTTCAAACGTTACCCCAAAGTCGAGCCTGGCTGCGAAATCATAGTCCCCGCCAAGACACAACGCGACCGCCGAGCAAGCCTGGCAGAAATCATGAGTGTCGGCAGTTCCGTCACCTCAATGGCAGCAATGATAACATCAATGATCAATCTTTTAAAGTAAACAAATGGACAAGAACAATCATACCCCATCGTCTCCACAATCGGAGATCGATTTGATCGCCCTCTCCGGCTACTTGTGGAAAAAACGACGTTTCTTCATAAAATGCTGCGGAATTGCAACAGTGGCGGGACTCATCATTGCTTTCAGCATACCCAAAGAATTCACCACAACGGTGAAACTGGCTCCCGAAACCACTGATGCCACAAGCAAGATGAGCAACCTCGGCGGACTGGCAGCCATGGCAGGAATAGACCTCGGTTCAGCCTCCGGCCAGGATGCTTTGTCACCCAACCTCTATCCTGATATTGTGCACAGTACACCTTTTCTGTTGGAGCTCTTTCCCGAAAAGGTAACCGACAAGGAGAAAAAGTACACGACTACTCTATATGATTACATAGCCGGCCATCAGCGCTTCGCTTGGTGGAGCATCCTTATGAAAGCGCCCCTAAAAGGAATAGCAGCCCTCCGTTCGTTCTTCTCCGGTAACGAAGAGAACGATGGAGATCTCAATCCCTTCCAACTCACCCACAAGCAAGAGGATGTACTGAAAAACCTACGCCAGCGCATCACCGTCTATGTCGATAAAAAAACACAAGTCGTTACTCTCGGTGTCAGCATGCAAGACCCGCTGATCTCAGCAGACGTGGCGCACAGTATCGTGATAAAGTTACAGACCTATATCACACATTACCGGACGCAGAAAGCAAAGAAAGATCTGGAATTTACAGAAAAAGTGCTAAAAGAATCCCGCAGTGCCTATTACAAAGCACAGCAGGCTTATGCAGCTTTTGAAGACGGTAACAAGAACATTATCTCCGCCAGTTACCGCACCGAGCAAGAGCGTTTACGCAACGAAATGACTCTTACGTTCAATGTATATAACACGTTAGCGCAAAAGCTCGAACAGGATAAACTCCGAGTACAGGAACAGACACCGGTCTACACCATTATCGAACCGGCAACTGTTCCTCTCAAAGCTTCCTCTCCCAAAAAATTGTTGATTCTGGTAGCATTCATCTTCCTCGCTTTCATCGGGGGATGCGGATATCTGATCATCAAGGAATATGCAATCCCCCCCGTCGCCGAGATCTGAAACGTAATCCGAAAATCGCAATCCGAATTCTGGATTGCGATTTTCGGATTACGATCTACTCACCTGCAATCCCTTATCCGACAAGCTCATTTCGACAAAACGGGCATTGTCATTCTGCGGATCTGCCGTGAGAAGGCGGCGGATCTGCAAAGAGGCTTCCGGGTCTTTGGCTACGATATAAAGATAGCCACCTCCGCCAGCACCAGGAAGTTTATAGCCTAATGCATAATCCTTGATGCGAGAAATGAGCCGTTCCACAGCAGGCGGATTTGTCCCGGCATCAAGTGCCTTATTTTGTTCCCAACTCTTACCGACCAATCGCCCGTATGAAGCGAAATCACCCCTAAGGATTGCCTCGTACATATCCAATGCATGCACTTTCATTTCAGAAAGCAGACGAAGATGGGAACCACTGTTCAAGAACATTCCACGTACGATTTCAGCAAGGATATCCTTCGCCGTACGGGTAATTCCCGTGTAGTAAAGCAAGTGGCAGACACGATACTCCGGTTCGGTAAAAAGATATTCCGGAAGCCAGCGCACCGACGGATTCTGGTGGAAACCCTCACCCGTCTGCAACAGTTTCAATCCATGTAACACCCCTCCATACTGATCTTGCCAGCCTCCTCCGGTCGTGAGCAACTGCTCAAGGATCAGCGTCCGGTTACCAATCTCGTTCTTATCCCACGCCAAGCCACAAAAATCCGACAATGCACCCAATACCGTAGCCGCAAGAATCGAACTGGTTCCCAGGCCAGAACCGGCAGGAATCGCAGCCAACAACGTCACTTCCAACCCGCATCCGAATGCTTTCAGTTGCTCTTCCAACGAAACATAGCAGCCTGCTGAGAATTCGGGTATAAACCCGGCCAAAGCCAACGCCGCTTTCGGGATGGAGAAAGGAGAGCCGACCTTGTTGAAATCACGCAGTTCGTCCCAAGTCGAAATGCACTCCATCGCCCCGATATCGATGGAACGAAGAATGATACGAGACTCGCGAGCCGGTTTCACATAGACCTGCAAAGGAGGTTGACCGTTCAACTCGATCGCCACATTTACGACATTACCACCGGCATACATGCAGTAGGGAGGTGTATCCGTCCATCCTCCTGCCAAATCGATACGCACGGGACTGCGCCCCCAAACAATCTGATCGCGATAGACATTAAGACGAGGCATCTGTTTCTCATCAGCAATCGTACTGATCCAACCTTCACGCAACAGCGAGAATGCCTGCTGCTGTTCCACCATGCCCCGTTCATCTCCTGAAAGTTGCAGCACACGAGCACGAAACATATGGTCATGCACACGTTTCATCAGCGGAGCATCCGCTGGTAAACCCTTAGGCAACATAATTCCTCCGGCAACAAATTCGGAGGCAGCATCCGCCAGATCCAACTGATAGAAAATACTTTTGTCATGATTGGCAGCAAGCATCGACCAGTTTTTCTTCCTGAACGCTTCGCGCTGGGCAAACAGGCGGCGGAGATTTGCACAATCAGAAAGCCTGTTTGCAGACATCTTTTCAGCTACTTCCCACACCTTGCGTCCTTCATCCAGATAAGGTTCAGATACCATCCAACGTAACACAGCCCCCAACTCGTCCATACTCCGGCAGACAGGGAATAAGGCCGCATTCTGTATGTCGGCACAGGCCGGCAAATTGATACCCCGCTCCGCAGACCATTCCACTATGGAACGCCCCATAAAGAGAGTAGATTCATTCGCCGTATTTCCTTTGAAAGTATCATTGAAACCATACGGGCGTGCCACCCATCCTTCATCACCGACAGGCACGACATCAATGCACACACCGGAAGGAACGTGTAACTCCCAATCGTTCACCGGAACACCCGTAATCACATGCCGATCGGCAAGCGTCCATCGTTTCCCGACAAAACTGTTTTCGACCCACAGTTCTGAATTATCAGAGGTCAGCGAACAAAAAACTTCGGCATTCTGAACAAACATGGCAGGATGTGGTTTCACCTTACGCTGCATGATCGCCCGCTGATCGCGCACAAGATTCTGCACCGACAGCGTCGAGGAAATCAACTCCCGGCTTGTACCATAATGATAAAACTCACCACCCGGCAAAGGTAAGATAGCGACAGTCAACGCATTCAGTTCTTCGTCAGTTATACGTGGATGCCTCCCAAGAGCAAGACCAAACTCAGAATACAGATCATATTCCTTCATCTGTTTTCCATCCGATTCGTAGGAATGCTTCATCAGGAGTTCCACCGCCCGGTCACTGAGCAGCCAGACACCTATATCCATCAGGAAGAGATGCGTCCCCGCCAGCCGTCCCAACTCATCGAGAGTGGGCTTTTGAAGCATGAAATCGAGCTGGTCAGGAGATTTGCGGTCCGACACGAAGACCCCGTGGCGAGTGGCGAGTGCAGGATCCACCCACAAACCATAACAGACAACATCAGCCTCAGGAATCTCTTGCAACGGCTCGCTGTTACGCAGATAAACATCGCCACTGGCAATCAGCGTATGCAGCGAATCCGGCGCCTTGCGCATGATCTCCTCATACAACGGAAGTTGAAGCGAAAGGAGATTCTGAGATAATTTCTGTCCCCTCGCCCACCGGAACACCGGAATCGGTGTCAATATCTTGCCCGAAGGTGCATACCCGGGCAAACGCCGGCTCTGCCCTCCGGCATGCAATAAAATCCGCTTTTCACGCGCCAGCCATTCTCCTGTCGACAACGTTCCAGCAGTATCGTCATCCCGGCGGCAAGCCTCAAGTAACCAAGTTGTTCCTCCACCCGATCCCAGACGGGCACCTATAGGATCGGACGTACAAAACCAGTCTGCCGGATCGGCATTAGCTATCTCGTGAAAACTGCCAACCAAGTTAGGCGGCAGCGACAATAATTTCTTCATATCCTACTATTCTTTCCGGCAAATGTACTCCTTTCCCCTTTCACTGCGTAAAATTTAATTTAATTTTTACTTTCAGAGGCTGTTTCGTTTAAATTATTATATCCACCTTTGTAGAGGGAATGCACTCTTATAATCACACGACAATAAAAAAAGTTGGTAAATACTAATCCCCTCCTTCATTTCTATTTCTGAAGTATCTTTAGTTATTCATTTAATATTCAGATAGTATGATATACGGTTATGTAAGAGTCAGTACGGATAAACAAAGTACTGAAAATCAACGCTTCGAGATTGAAAACTATTCAAAAGCGAAAGGTTTCCGTATCGAACGTTGGGTAGACGAAACAATCAGCGGAACAACAAGTGTATCGGATCGCCAACTTGGCAGATTATTAAAACAAATTCGTAAAGGAGACACGCTTGTAACAACAGAACTATCAAGGCTTGGACGTAATTTGATGCAAGTCATGAGCTTCCTTCACCAATGTATGGAACGGGATATTATCGTCCTTACAGTCAAAGAACGCTATGAATTAGGGAATAATATCAATAGTAAAATTCTGGCCTTCGCTTTTAGCCTAAGTGCAGAAATCGAACGCAATCTGATTTCACAACGTACCCGTGAAGCACTTGCGCGTAAAAAAGCGGAAGGCACGAAACTCGGTCGTCCGAAAGGCAAAAAGACCATGCAGGTCAGGTTGTCCGGAAAAGAAAATGTCATCAAGAAAATGATCAATGAGAAATGCTCGATGAACGAAATCGCCGAAAAATTCGGAGTAAACCGCCAAACTCTGCGTGATTTCCTGCGGAACACATTCCCGGACTGGAGGAAATATAGATATATTAAGTAATCGGACCTTCATGGCCTTAATTGTCTGAATGTTAATCTATGTAACCTTAATAAATTGTTTTTGAGGTAATTTATTATCAGTCAATACGGCATGCCCGACGGGGCAAGATGATCCGCATACTAAATAATCCAATACCTCTGCACGCTGGTGGTACAGCGTGCGGCAGGTTTTGTATGCTTTATTCTTTCCTCCGATAAAGTGAATATTTCCCTTTTCACCCAATTACGAGTTGCACATTTCCTTTCTAGCTCCCTTTATTTCAAAATCTTTATTGAATATTATACTACAAATTAGAGAATAAAAAATAATTGTTTTACCTTTGACAGATACGTCGAATCTTATAAACAAGCAGTAGGGGGAAGACACATGTTGCCTTGAAATTGAAGAAACGATGGGTTTTGAAACGTAAAAGAGCCGGAATGTATGGGGAATTCCTACACTTCCGGCTCTGATATTTTAGAACTTTTGTCCTATTCCTCTCGAACCAGACAAAACAACCTATTACTAATCTAAAAATCTAATACCATGAAAAAACACACTACGCTTATATAACCGGAGCATGTGGCAAAAAGTTCACTACGATCCAATAATTGACAAAGAAATCCGTTCCGGTTGTTTAATTCCCGAATAGCCGTTATATTTGTACCTTGGTTTGAAATAAAAATACAGACATTATAAAACATATAAATATATGCATAACTGGTTTGAATGCAAAGTCTCCTTCGAGAAGATCATGGAGAATGGAGCACAAAAGAAAGTGACGGAACCCTATTTGGTCGACGCCCTGTCGTTCACGGAAGCGGAAGCCCGCATCATCGAAGAAATCCGCCCCTTCGTATCCGGGGAATTTACTGTAACAGACATCAAACGCGCCCGTTTGTCAGAATTGTTCTTCAACGAAAATGGCGACCGTTTCTATAAGATCAAGGTTTACTTCATCACCCTCGATGAAAAAAGCGGAGCCGAAAAGAAAACAGCTGCACAGATGCTGGCACAGGCGTCTAACCTGAAAGATGCCATCGCCGTATTGGAAGACGGAATGAAGGGAACGCTTGCCGACTATACCATCGCCTCCGTTACAGAAACCCAACTGATGGATGTCTTTCCTTTTGACGCCAACAGTGTCCCTGCGGAAAAGAAATCAGAGGAAGAACTGATTGCCGAACAGAAAAAACAGGCGGAAACAAGAGAAGCATGAACATCACTGAAAATATAACAAGACTGAAAGCATCGCTGCCGGCAGATGTCACGTTGGTAGCGGTCTCCAAGTTCCATCCCGTCGAGGCATTGCAGGAAGCCTACAATGCGGGACAACGTGTATTTGGTGAAAGCAGGGCCCAAGAATTGACAGCTAAACAAAAAGTATTGCCCAGTGACATCGAATGGCATTTTATCGGCCCATTGCAAAGCAACAAGGTAAAAGACATTGCCCCGTTCATCCACACGATACACAGTATCGACTCGTTAAAACTTTTGCAGGAAGTCAACAAGCAAGCGGCTAAACATGATCGTATCATCCGTGTCCTGTTGGAGATACATATCGCGCAAGAAGAAGCCAAGCACGGCTTCAGTCCTGACGAATGCCGTGAACTGCTATACAATCTGTTGCCCGAAGCCCTTCCCTACATCCGGATATGCGGACTGATGGGGATGGCGACCAACACCGACGACACATCTCTGATCAAAAATGAGTTTCATAATATCCATGAACTTTTCACTGAACTGAAAAACTCGGTATTCAAGGGTGACGAATATTTTTGCGAATTATCAATGGGAATGAGCCACGACTATCCGATCGCCATCCGCGAAGGTAGTACGATGATACGCATAGGAACCAGCATTTTCGGAGAACGGGAATATTGAGTTTTAACCATTTTAAAGAGCAAGAACAGATAAGGTAGAAAATAATTCTCTATTTTTGTAATCGTTGAACATAATTGAATCTGACATGATTGACATTAAAACACAATATGCGGGACTGACACTCCGTAACCCGCTTATCGTCGGAAGTTCCGGTTTGACAAACAACGCGGAACGAAACAAGGAATTTGAAAAAGCCGGTGCAGGTGCGATCGTACTGAAATCACTCTTCGAAGAGCAGATTGAAATGCAAAGCGATATACTGATGCAGGATTCGGACTATCCCGAAGCAGCCGATTACATACGCGGTTATGTAAAGGCGAATCAGATAAACGATTATCTGGAACTGATCCAGAAGACGAAAGAATTATGCACCATTCCGGTTATCGCAAGTATCAACTGCTATAAATCGGATGCATGGATCGAATTTGCCCGCCAGATAGAATTAGCAGGTGCCGATGCCTTGGAACTAAACGTGTTCTTCTTGGAAACAAACCTCACATACAACAGTGAAAACATGCGTGACTTGTATGTCAGCATTATCCGTAAAGTGAAAGAAACTGTTTCGATCCCTGTCATGATCAAGATGAGCAAAATGGTCGGTAATATTCCAGCTGTAGCCCATACGCTGACAGTTAACGGGGCGGACGGAATCGTCCTCTTCAACCGTTTTTACCAACCGGATATCGACATCAACAATATGCAAATTGTCTCAGGTAACGTTTTCAGTAACCATTCCGACCTGAGTGACACGCTTCGCTGGACAGCAATCGTTTCAGGTAAGATACCCGGAATCAGCATCGCTTCCTCTACTGGAGTGCACGATTGGGAAGATGTCATCAAATGCTTGCTTGCAGGAGCCGACGCCATACAGATGTGTAGCGCCGTCTATACACATGGGGCAGAAATTATCTCACAGGTGCTTACCTGTATTGAAGAATGGATGCACCAAGCGCATTATCAGTCGCTTGACCAGTTCAAAGGCAAACTAAACTATGCCAACATCTCCAATCCTGCGATGTATGAACGCTCGCAGTTCATGAAATATTTCTCCAACAGAGATTAAACAAACAAGACTCTGTCTCATCCGGCAAAAATTATTTCAAAAGGATGCATGCTTTCAGATAATAGCATGCATCCTTTTATTCCACAAAACACACACTCTTTTTATCACCAGACAAAATATTTTCCACTAAACATTATTTATATTGGAAGTATTATATATCTTTGTCCCCATCAACAACATATAAGAATATGGAATCAATTTGTGCAATAAAAGATATATACAAAGCTTTATACCAGTTCGAGAAAACCTTTGCGGAGGTACACGATATTACGATCAATGAGGCCATGTTACTCTGCTGCCTGAAAGACGGAGAAACGAAATCCGCAGGTATGATCTGCGAATATATAGGTCTGTCCAACTCACGCGTTTCGAAAGTGATCACAGCCGTAGAGAATAAAGGTTATATCCGCCGCAACATCAACAAAAACGACAAACGGCAGATGTGCTTCTCCCTCACTCCTGGCGGAAAAGAAAAAATACAGCAGATGATGAATGCAGAACTGTGTTTCGACGGATTGTTTGAGAAACTGAAAACTTGTATGGAAAAAGGTTGAACCTTTTTTTATCCCAATATTTTCCATTAACAAATATGTATAATACAAATAATATTTTTACAACATGAACTACCTGATTATAGGAGGAGTAGCCGGAGGAGCTACCGTTGCAGCACGTCTGCGCAGAATGGATGAAAAAGCCAATATCATCTTGTTCGAACGAGGAAAATATGTATCGTATGCAAACTGTGGCCTACCTTATTATATCGGTGACACGATCAACAACCGAGAAAAGCTGTTCGTACAGACAGCAAAAGGTTTCACAGACCGTTTCCGGATTGACATTCGCACGGAACAGGAGGTAACCGCTATCCGTCCGGATAAAAAAGAAGTGGAAATCAAGAACCTATCCACAGGCGAGACATACACCGAAACATACGACAAACTGGTACTTTCACCGGGAGCCGAACCGCTCCGGCCTGGTATTGAAGGGATCGGAAGCAAGAAGATATTCACGCTCCGCAATGTGCCGGACACCGATACGATCAAGAATTATGTCAATACTGAAAACCCGAAACGTGCTATTGTTGTGGGTGGAGGCTTTATCGGACTGGAAATGGCGGAAAATCTGCACGACTTAGGTATACAGGTCGACGTGGTGGAAATGGCCAACCAAGTGATGGCTCCGTTGGACTTCTCGATGGCAGCAATCGTGCACCGGCAACTAACCGATAAGGGAGTCGGACTGCACTTAGAAGATGGTGTCAGCCGCTTTGAAGAAAAAGACGGTGGTGTGACCGTACACCTCCGCAGCGGCAAACAGATCGCTACCGACATGGTTTTGCTGAGCATCGGGGTACGCCCGGAAACCAAACTGGCAAAAGATGCGGGACTCGCCATCGGAGAACGGGGCGGCATCGCCGTAAACGATTATATGCAAACTTCCGATGCCGATATATATGCCCTCGGCGACGCAGTCGAAGTACGCCATCTCGTAACCGGACAGCCGGCCCTTATTCCGCTGGCAGGGCCGGCAAACAAGCTGGGACGCATCGTGGCGGACAATATCGTATTCGGCAACAAAAAGAAATATCCGGGATCAATCGGAACTTCCATTGCGAAAGTATTCGACCTGACGGTTGCCGCAGCCGGAGCGAATGCAAAGTTATTACAACGGAACAATATACCCTATATCTCTTCCTACACACATGGGGCCTCTCATGCCGGATATTATCCGGGAGCCGTTCCCCTGTCCATCAAAATATTGTTCGCTCCGGAAAACGGGAAATTGTTAGGTGCCCAGATTGTCGGTTTCAACGGTGTAGACAAACGTATCGAGATGCTGGCACAAGTGATACAGCGAGGCGGTACTGTCCACGACCTGGCGGAATTGGAACATGCCTATGCACCTCCCTATTCGTCAGCTAAAGATCCCGTGAATATGGCCGGATTCGTTGCAGAAAATATTTTGAACAAAAAGTCCCGGATCATCCAATGGCGCGAGCTCACAGAACTTCCGGCCGATACGATTCGAATCGATGTCCGTACACACGACGAATATAAATTAGGCACGATTCCCGGATTTATAAACATACCGGTAGATGAATTGCGAGAACATTTAGACGAACTGCCAAAGGAGAAACCGATCGTCGTAACCTGTGCAGTCGGACTGCGTGGTTACCTGGCCTATCGCATCTTGGTACAAAATGGCTTCAAGCATGTGCGCAACCTATCCGGAGGATACAAAACATGGAGCGTAGCGACCGCACCGATAAAAGAGATCGTTTCCCACAAGCCGGAAATACCGGAAAGCACAAGCTATGGAAACTCCGATTCCCAGATCAATCTGTTGAAAGTAGATGCTTGCGGACTGATGTGTCCCGGACCTGTGATGCAATTGAAAAAGAACTACAAGGCGTTGAAGATCGGCGAACAACTTCAGATAACTGCCACCGACCAGGCTTTCGGCAAGGATGTCACTTCCTGGTGCAAGATGACAGGTGCAGAGCTGGTTGCGTTGGAAAACAAAAACGGGGTGGTCGCCGCCACCATCCGCAAACAGGAGAAAACAGCTTCCTGCGAGATTTCTCGAAACAATGCCGACAACAAGACACTGATCGTCTTCAGCGACGACCTGGACAAGGCGTTAGCTTCCTTTGTCATTGCCAATGGAGCGGCTTCGACCGGCAAGAAAGTAACCATGTTTTTTACTTTTTGGGGACTGAATGTGATCAAGAAACAGCATAAACCAACAGTCACCAAAGATATTTTCGGCAAGATGTTCGGCTGGATGCTTCCGACACACAGTGGCAAACTCAAACTGTCTAAAATGAACATGGGAGGTGCCGGTAGCTGGATGATGCGCCTCATTATGAAGCGAAAGCGAATCGACAGCCTGGAAAGCCTGATCCAACAAGCCATAGACAATGGCGTGGAAATGATTGCCTGCACCATGAGCATGGATGTCATGGGCGTGCAAAAAGAAGAACTGATGGACAATGTTACACTGGGCGGCGTGGCTTCTTATCTCGAACGGGCAGAAGAGGCGAATGTAAATCTGTTCATCTGATTTGGTACAATTCCTTATCTATCAAAACACCGATGTTTTGATTGCAAAGCATATATGTTTTAAAATCGAATCACCGGTGTTTTGAAAATAGATGCTTGTCGCTACCAAAAACGGTCGACATCCGTTGTCAAACAGATGCCGACCGTTTTTTTACCACCCTATAGTTTTTCTATACTTATTTACTTAATCATATCAAATCCCGTATACGGAACCAACGCCTTCGGAATGCGGATGCCTTCGGGAGTCTGGTTGTTTTCGAGCAAGGCTGCGACGATACGCGGTAAAGCCAATGCGCTGCCATTCAACGTATGGCAGAGCTGTGTCTTTTTATTCTCGTCACGATAACGGCATTTCAGACGGTTTGCCTGGTAATTATCGAAGTTAGAAACCGAACTTACTTCCAACCAGCGCTTTTGGGCTTCTGAATAAACTTCAAAATCAAAACAAAGGGCAGCCGTGAAACTCATATCGCCACCACAAAGACGCAAGATACGATACGGAAGTTCCAATTTCTGGAGCAGGCCTTCTACGTGATCCAACATTTCTTGATGAGACTGTTTGGAGTGTTCCGGTTTGTCAATGCGAACCAATTCCACTTTAGAGAACTCATGCAAACGGTTCAGTCCGCGCACATCTTTTCCATAAGAGCCGGCTTCGCGACGGAAACATTGCGTATAGGCGCAGTTCTTGATCGGCAACTGCTTTTCATCGAGGATAACATCACGGTAGATATTAGTAACTGGGACTTCGGCTGTCGGGATCAGATAAAGATCATCCACTTCGCAATGATACATCTGCCCTTCCTTGTCAGGCAACTGGCCCGTACCATAACCGGAAGCAGCATTCACAACTGTCGGCGGCATGATTTCCGTATAACCGGATTTACGGGCTTCATCCAGGAAGAAGTTAATCAGCGCACGCTGCAACTGCGCACCTTGTCCCTTGTAAACCGGGAAACCGGCACCTGTGATCTTCACTCCCAAGTCAAAATCGATCAGGTCATATTTCTTTGCCAATTCCCAATGGGGTAGTGCGTCTTTCGGCAGTTCCGTTTCCATACCGCCCATCTTTTCAACCTTATTATCGTCAGCTCCCACACCTTCGGGCACTTCGTCGTAAGGAACATTCGGGATTGTATAGAGCAAGTTCTGCATATCTTCGGCCGCCTGATCCATTTCGGCCTGAATAGCCTTGTTGACTTCCTTGATCTCAGCAACACGTTGCTTAGCAATTTCGGCTTCCTCTTTTTTACCTTCTTTCATCAGCATGCCGATGGTTTTCGAAGTCTGGTTCACCTCTGCCAGATTTTTATCTAATTGATTTTGCGCACCACGTCTTTTATCGTTCAATTCGATCACTTTTGCAATGCTTTCCTGTGCACCTTTAAAGTGTTTCTTTTCCAGACCGCGAATCACCCGATCTGTTTCTTCCGTAATTACTTTAAGCGTCAACATACTTTAATGATGTTTTTTTATTTGAGTTGCAAAGATAATCAAGATTTATGATTTATGATTTATCATCGACGCATAAACAGGGCAACCGCATCAAAATTTTCCAAGATAGTGATTAACATGCAAAGTTTTCTGCAAATCATCTATCACTCTATCACTACAGAGGTTGTATCTGTTGATATTCAATTGTTACAGGCAATGATACAGGACATTTTCCTCTATCACTCTTCTATCACTCCTAAAACATGGTATTTTTATCATATAACTGAAAATCAACCCGTTGATATCTTTTTCCTTTCAAAAAGCATATAGAACAATTGAACAAACAAATGTAAAAACAGGTACAATAGATATTAAATTGGCGAAATACGGTTCTTCGTTCCACAAAAGCCCTCTCTTTTTTTGGCAGAAACAAGCACATAATTCCGTAAACACCCCCATGTTGCCATTCTTTACATCCGGGTGTAGGGAGCCGGTACATCCGGGTGTAAAAGGGGGCAACAAGGGGATGTCCGGCAACTAAAGTGCCTTGCCGGACAATAAAAACCACCCGATTTCATCTATTTTATAGTCGTCTTTACATAAAATAATCGAGTGATTCACAGGAAATCACAAATTCTTCACCCGGCCACCAGTAAGCCATGTCCGGACATAGTAAGGTTCACTCAGGCTACTGACGATCACACCGTTCGATGTGCTGGTATGGATAAACTTACCATTTTTCAGATAGATCCCGACATGGTTAGGCACTTTCTTCCTTCCTTTGCCCGTCCGGAAAAAGACCAGATCACCTTCCTTCAGGTTGGCACGGCTGACTTTCTTGCAATTATGCTTCAGCATATCAGCCGAAGAACGTGCCAACTGCTTTCCATAGACTTCACGAAACACAATCGCCACAAAACCGGAGCAATCCACTCCTTTCTTTGTCAATCCACCCATCCGATGAGGGACGCCAAGCCATCTGGCTCCTTCATTGTATAAAAATATATTATCGTTCGGAGTCAGGCGGACACCATAGAGACGGGAAAGCTCCTTCGGTCCCTTGAAATCAGAAGGTAAAACTACACATTGTTTTTTACTGCCACACGATGTTAGAGCCAGAAAAAACAACAGTATTCCGATATAAAGTATGATAAAATTCCTACGAGTCATGATGTTGACAAAGATACAAAAAAAGGATATCCGCCAAGCGAATATCCTTTTTCTTATTTTCTATATAAAACCAATACTTATGCTTCTGCTACCACTTTTTTTACAGAAACGAAAGAACGGTTTTCCTTGCCTCTACGGAAAGTTACCACGCCATCAACCAATGCATACAACGTATGATCTTTACCGATACCAACGTTCTCACCCGGATGATGAACTGTTCCTCTCTGACGAACGATGATGTTGCCAGCTTTAGCAACTTCGCCACCGAAAAGCTTAACACCTAATCTCTTACTTTGTGATTCACGGCCGTTCTTAGAACTACCTACACCTTTCTTATGTGCCATTTCTTCTTTTCTCCTTTAAACGTTAAGCAACAATTTCTTTTACACTCACTTCAGTGAACTGCTGACGGTGACCGTTCAACTTACGATAACCTTTTCTTCTCTTCTTATGGAAGATCAGCACTTTATCACCTTTCACCAGCGGAGACAGCACTTCACATACTACCTTTGCGCCTTCTACGGTAGGAACACCTACTTTAACTTCACCATTGTTGTCAACTAACAACACTTTTTCAAATTCCACAACAGCACCGCTTTCAGCGTTCTGAATGTGATGAACGAACAACTTCTTTCCTTCTTCAGCCTTGAACTGCTGTCCGTTAATTTCTACGATTACGTACATCTGTCTTTTTTATATTTAAACAGGTTATGTCCCGGAGGTGGATACACTTCTAAGCATCACTTGTTTACCTCCTGCAGAATTCAGAGTGCAAAATTACGGTTTCTTGATATATCATCCAAATCTTTTCGAAACTATTTTCCAAAATGATAGCTTCCCGAACCGATCTCGACTTCCATATATCCTTCCGTTGCCGAAACTCTGCGCACACCCGGCAAGTTACCGACCGTCACATTGTATTTCTTCGGAATCCGGACGATCGCCGACGTATTGCCCGGCAAAGTGATATCCCAGCTAAAGTCGCCTCCCTTCTTAGTCCATGCGCTCTTGATCTCTCCATAGACCGAACCGTACGAGGCAGAAACTTCGTCAAGGCCATCAGGGAAAACAGGTTCCATCACCAATTTCTTGAAACCGACAGCATCGGGAGCGCATTTGATGCCGGCCAGGTCTTCGTAGTACCAGATCAGCAGGTCACCAAGCAACATCACATGGTTGGCGGAGTTCATGGCCGGATCAGCCGTATCGCCGTTCCAAAGTTCCCAGATGGTTGTCGCACCGTTCTTAATCATATATCCCCAACTCGGATAAGTCTCGTTCGTCAGAATCTTATAGGCCATATCTACCCGTCCGTACTCGGTCAACCCGCGCATCAGATGCTGGATTCCCAAGACTCCGGTACTTACATGTCCGTTAAAATCCTCCTCCGTCTTTTTCACAATATTACTGAAAACTTTCCCTTCATATCCTTCCGGCACAAGTCCGAGACGCAATGAGAGAATGTTGGCCGTAACCGTATTATTGCCATACTCCGCCGTTTCCTTATTAAAGAATTTGGCATTATAAGCCGCCTTTATTTTAGCGGCCAAGGATTCGTAGCCGGAGATATCGGCATCCTGTCCGCAGATACGGGCGAAGCCGATCATCTTGTTCAGCAAATCATAATAGACAGTCGTGCTGAGAATAGCGCCGTCCGTCTTGCGGGCAGGATCCTTGGAATGGATCAGTTCTTGCGATTCGGGAGGCATGCACCAGTCGCCATACTGGTCTTTCGTCATGATATAGTCCTTCATGGTCGCCTCTTCCATATGCGCCATCCAGCGTTTCATGGCCGGATAATGGGCACGGATCGCGCTGTCGTCGCCGAACTGGCGGTACAGCATATCCGCCACATAGAAGAAGGCGGACGGCCAGGTCACGTCATCGGCATAGATCGTCCAGTAATTCGGGGAGACATCCGAGATGCTTCCTTCCGGGCTCATGGAGTCCTCGATATCCTGCAACCATTTGTTATACAGCTGGGCATTATTGAAAATAAAGGCTTCGCCGTAAGCGCCCGTCGCACGGTCGCCCAACCAGCCGAGACGTTCGTCACGTTGCGGGCAGTCGGTCGGCATCCCGCGATAATTACTACGGATTCCCCAATAAGAGTTCTTATGGATCTGGTTGACCAGCGGGTTGGATGTTTCAAAACGCCCGGTTGTCGCCATCTCGTCATAAATGACATGTCCGGTAAACGCGGACAGTTCCGGTTTATAATCGAGTCCCGAAACTTCCACAAAACGGAAACCATGATAAACGAAACGGGGTTGCCAACTAAAATCACCGTCTTCAGCCGGAGTATAAATGTCGGTCACCTGCGCAGTACGCAGATTAGCCAGATAGAGCGAGCCGTCTTTCTGCAACAATTCGGCAAACTTCATCGATACGGGTTTACCCTTCTTTCCTTTCAGGTTAACAGAGAGCCAACCGACCATGTTCTGCCCCATGTCCAGGATATACTTTCCATCGGGACGATCAAAAACGGCTACCGGCTTCAACGTTTCCTGTACGCGGATATTCGGGTTCTGCTGTGCTGTCAGTTTGCCCGCAGGAGCCTCCATCACATCGGGAGTTTTCCATGCGCCGTCGTCGAAACCGTTCGTGTTCCAACCTTCCATCTCGAGGCGGGCATCATATTCTTCGCCATCAAACTCGTTATTTGCGACGATCGGTCCTTTCGAAGTGATTTTCCAAGACGTATCACTGACGACCGTCGCTTGCGACCCGTCTGCATATTCGATCCGAAGTTGCGCAAGCAAACGAGGCAAGCCGAATGTTTTCATTCCCGGATTACGCATAGAGAAGAAACGGCCGTTCCCCAAAATCACTCCCAATGTATTCTTGTCGGAAGCCATCAAAGCTGTCACATCATATCTGTCTCTTATACACATCTCCGAGCCCACGAGACCTCTCTACATCT
>ENA-OXDZ01000183-OXDZ01000183.1-human-gut-metagenome-genome-assembly--contig:-NODE-183-length-20138-cov-50.5995_pt1 | contig 20138 bp, 8 predicted proteins | sample MGYA00249354_ERZ652241 | MGnify/ENA primary metagenome ERZ652241 (study PRJEB26925, sample SAMN05826513) | human gut metagenome | biome: ENVO:2100002; feature: ENVO:00000062; material: ENVO:00002003...
TGGCTGGTCAGAATCTATCTTCGATGTTATTAACAGCAAGTTCTGCGGATATAAGAATATGATTGATGAAATTAAGAAGATTAAGATTTAAATCTTACATTCGTACTGTTTTCATAAGAAGAGATTTATCATAACAAGCCGGAGAATGAATGGTGGCATTCTTCGGCTATTTTGTTTACATTTGTTGAAAAAAAAGAATGAAAGAAAAAGAATTTGATTTTGTGATATATCCACTAAAGTTGATTATCACCATAGGGTTAGATTACAAAACATTGTGTGATCGTTTTGAGAATGCAGAATTGGATCATGAAGGAGAATGGGGAGATGAAGGCGATTTAGATTCAAAAGCCTCTTTCTTGAATCTTGTTCGTGATAAGGGGGATGATAGAGCTTTTAAGTTATTATGGAATTTTCAAAGTGAGAATGATATGACTATGCGAAACATATGTCATGAATCATTTCATGCAGCTATGTCGGTATGCCAACATTGTAATATGTCTCTTGGCTTTAAGGTGGGAGAAGATGAACACGCAGCTTACATAGCTGGATTTGTTGGTAATTGCGCAGGTGAAATGTTTGGATTCTTAGAGGAAGAAAAAGATGGCAAAGAAGAATAAATCAGATTGGAAGCCCTCAGAAAATATCCTAAAATATTTGAAATCGTGGGAAAAGTTTGAGCCTGAATTATATGACGATAAGAAGGGAAATATAACAATCGGGTACGGATTTCATCTTCCTCATCTTCTTAAAAAATACAAGAATGGTATAACAGTAGAAGAGGCCGATAAGGAATTTGAAGGTGTAGTTAATACGTTTGTTCCGGAATTTATACGAAGAACTCCTAATTTCAAAAATCTAAACAATAATCAGCGAGATGCTTTGTTTAGTTTGTTTTACAATACAGGAGGACCAGAGTATTCTAAAAGCCCAATGCTTTTCAAATACCTTAAAGAAGGTGATTATGATAAGGCAGTGAAAGAAATAAATCACAATGAAAACGAGAAAGGTATGGGCGGCCAGAAGAAGCGCCGTGCCTTCGAGCGCCGGGTGTTCTCTACTCCGACAGACCGGCCCTGGACGGTGGATGATGACAGTAACTATGTCCTGATTGAAGACAAGCCTGTAGAGAACGAATCTATAGAAAAAGATACTAATGATTCAAAGTATGAAGACGCTCGCCATGTGGAAGCTAAATATGGTTATACAGGTTATATAGGTGGAGGATATGACGGAAATAAGGTCAGGGTATCTGATTCGAATATGAAATCAGTTGGTATATCCAATAACGCTGATCCTGATAAGTGGTATGAATCCGTTAATCCGATATTAGACACTGATCCTATTAGTTTAATAGCCGATTTTATTCCTACTGTAAAACGAATGTTGAATCCTAATAGGGAGCGATCGGGGGAAGATACAGCCACGGATTTTGAAGAAAAAATGTGGAAAGCTTACACGGATGGAGATATAAGTAGATTGCCGGCAAGCAAGTATCGTTTTGATGACGATGATGATGATGCTCAGTATGTAGGATTGCCTCAAGAACAAGCTATTTTGATACAATCTTTATTAGATAAAGAGTATATGAACAACATGCTTGATGAGGCATATAAGGACGCTGATGAAAAAAGTAAACGAAAAATAAGAGATTATAAGAAGGTCCTTGATAAACTAAATAAAAATATATTTGAAAATCCAGGAAAATGGATTTTAGTAAATGAAGGTGTAAGTCCATTTAGAGAAGAAGTATATGGTGACAATTTTGAAAAAGTGAACGAAGCTTCCGGATTAGGTGCGTTGAAGAATTTCAGTGTAAGATGGGATCCGGATGCTGGTATGTTAGATGTGAAGGATGATTATGATTTTAGCCGAAAGAAGATAGCGGAAGACATCATACCTGAAAGGGATGTCCCTCTTAGAATAAGGGAACGTATCAAATACGATCCTAAGAAAGGTAGTATTCTTCGAAATAATGACAAGGCTTTACCTAAAAGGTTTGTAAGGAAATACGAAGAAGGTGGTGTTGTAAATAAACAACGTGAAGCATATGAATACTTTACTAATAAGAGAGGCATGTCTAAGATACAAGCGCTTGCCATCATAGGTAATCTCATGGCTGAATCCGGCCTTAAAGATGACATATACGGAGACAACAGAACGTCATACGGCATACAGCAATGGCACAACGAACGCATGGATAAGCTATTCAAGCACGCCAAAAAGAAAGGACATTCTACACCCACATTCAAAGACCAACTTGAGTTCTTGGCTGACGAATACGAAGGGAAAACCGGATATTCTAATTTCTTATACACAAGAAAAGGAAAAGAAGGACCAGGGTATTACAACTACAGCCGGCAGGATTTTATGAACGCCGATAACCTTAAGGATGCTGTAGTAGCTTGGAACCAAGGAGCAGGACGTCCTCATAAGAGTGTTATAAGAAACGATGACCGTTATGACTATGCTATGGAAGTTGCTAAAAATCTTGGTTTGGAAATTGAAGAAAATTCCGTATCTTTGTATGGTCAAATGGGATTCGGAGATGATGGGAAAATAGCAGCATCGGTAACACTTCCAGAGATAGAAGTGGCAGCCGCCCTCCCTAACCCAGAAGCCCCGTCCCAGGAGGGACAGTCCGAGGAAGAGAGATTCCGTACATGGACTGAAACGTATGGTAAAGACATCATAAATCATTTACTGACGTTAGACGGGAAAAAGGATGGTGATGACATTGATTACAGCATGATGTATAGACAGCATCAAAAAGAAAGCGAAGAGGATAAGAAAATGGCTTTGATTAATGCCGTGCTTCCCAATATACAACTTCGCATTAAAGGCGTCACTGATAATTAGAACAAGATTGTTTTATTTCTCATATTAATAAAGCGAAGCCGGATTTGAGACTCGTTATGCGGATACCGAAGGTTGAAGAACGATATCAAGATAATCCGGCTTTTTTGTGCGATTTCGTGAAGGATGGAACTATCATCGCCTTGGTTTAACAGAACAGACCTACGTACCTCTACTGTCCTGACGGGCATGGGAGCCCGTCTCGCCTACCAGCCTGCCTAATTCTCCACTGGCTACTTAATATAACTATTAATGTCACTCCATCACCTATCTCCCTTCGGTAGATAGGTTCAGTCGTTTTTTAAATGTTATATGTTCTTTCGCATCGTTCCCTTCGGTCACGATACTCAATCTTTTCACACAATTAGGCGAACAATACGATGACGGAAAAAATAATTTGTCAATCCGTTCACTCACTTAACTCCCTTCGGTCGTTAAGTTCATTCACTGTAAACAATTATATGAATAAATGGTAAAGTATATAAAATAATATAAATAATATAATGAGTAAGATCATTGAAAATGGTCTTAATATTAAGGAAAACGGAGACTATTCATAGGCGTAGTTTTAATTCAAGATTTGTTGTCCCACCACTGACGGTCAGCCGGTTACGTTCAGAGTCGTTTTCCCGTCTCTTATCCAAACCGTCATAAAATAAAAAACCTTGTATCCTATTTCTCTCAAACCGGATACAAGGCAGTGCATTTTCTTCTTTTTATATAAAATCATATATTTGCACTAAACAACAAAAACAATATGGAGACAAAAATAACTGAAATAATGAATCCTCACAAGTTACACGACAAGCTCTTCAAGAAAGAGCTTGTCTCTCCGATAGAAGTTATATACAATAGCTTCAGCAACTTAGGGTACAATGTAGTACGCCGTCCAGCCGGTCAGTGTTTAGGCAATTTGAGATATTTTAATCTATTTTATGACAAACATACTCATCATTTCTATCAGAAAAACAGGAAGTTGAGATATTGTAGTAATTTTCTCATATCTGATTACTGGAAAGATAGAGTGCGATGTTTCATAGTTTGGAACTTTGGATTTGGAAGATTCTTTCCGTACAATGACTTTATTGAGGCTATGGTTTATGATTATCTTTGATATGGGAGAAAGTCAGTTCCTTATCTTAAAAGCGTGCAAGAGGCTGAAGAAAAGTGTGTAAGGTTCTATATCCGGTCTCAGATAGATATGCTTCGTAAGGAAGGATATGCCGCTTATCGGGCTAAGTTTAAGGAAGAACGTCCTCAGTATTTCATCGGAGACGATAGGACGGTGTTTAGATGCCTTGACAGCTCTTTGAAAAGAGAAGAGAAGATTGCTGCATGCGTAGCCCATAAAAGGGCTTTAAAAGAAGGGATAATGACTTCTTTCATTAATCACCTTAAGAAACATCCTACCACTTTATATTCGTGGTTTTCGTCAGAGGTGGACAGTCAAGGAAAAAATAGGATATGTCTATCCGACAAGGCTGTTTCGTATTTAAATAAGAGATTGGCTCGCAATGGATTAAAGGCTCTTTCGGCATCATATCTTTTTAGAACGTTTAGAAAAATGGTGAAGATCTTGTTTGGCTTCAATGTCAGGTCGTTCTTGAATAGCTGTCTGATGTCTGTTTCAACAGAAGAGGTTTTAACCAAATCTATGAAGAAAATAGTTTCCAAGACAGTGCTGTTTTTGTATAGGAGAGCGCTTAAGAACTATCGCCGGGCATGCGGTCTTAAGTACGACCCTGATTCGGGCGGTTTGTCTGCCGTACATGATTGATTTTTAAACGTATCCCATAACGTTGGATTTTCTCGTTCGTTTCTCTTATCTTTGTGAAAAAAGATAGTATGAGATTACGAATCATAAAAAATCGTCCGATATTCGCTCCTGGCGGTAGTGTTCAGGATAAGAGACAGGATATTAATGTATCCTCTACTCAGCCTATTCTTGATTATGGAACGCCTGTTAATAAATGGGGTGAATCTGATATTCAGAATATATATATGCCTTCTGATGTGACTTTAGAAACAGAGGAGGGGGAGATAAATCCATTTAGTAGTATGCCTACATCCGATCCGTTTTTTGAAAATCATGATGCAGGATATGCAGGATATGCAGGATATGCAGGATATCTCGCTGATAATAGGGGCATGGTTAAAAACGTAGAGAAATCAGTCGTTGATAATGCAATGAATTTAGGTGGTGTTGATGCTGATTCCTCTAAAGAAAAACGTTCCCAAGATGGTAATCCTCTTGATCCTATGACTACCCCATATTATTCACCTGATCTAACCGGCAGAGCTCAAATGTTCGGTACAAGTCTTGGTCGGATAAGAGCCGGTAATAAGGTCGGTGCTAATGTGGCTCAAGCTGCCTTGTCCGGTGTTAGTTTAGGATTAGGTCTTACTCGTAATATCATGGGAGCTTCATCTGCTGCGTATGCAGCCAGCAGAGACGAGCAGGCGGCGAGGGAAAAGCTCGAAAAAGAGCGCCGGCAGCAGTTTATCCGATGGGAACGTGAAGGCGGTGGTGTTAACCTCGGAAATGGACAGAGAATAGATTCTTCCGATTTGACAGGAGAATACATTTACCCTCTTCCTAAATCTATGGAGGATAATGCTAATGTTGAGATAGAAAAAGGAGAATATGTTTCGACTCCGGATGATGTTGGTCCTATGGAGGCAAAAGGTAACAGGCATGAAGACGGCGGCACTCCCGTTGATTTGCCAGAAGCTCATATTATTTCAGATTACCGTACTATTGATGATGATTTTGCTTCTTACGTAAGGGAAAATTATGGCATTAGAGCTACGGAAAAAGATACATATGCTACGCTTCTTGATAGGTACAAGAAAAAAATAGGATTGTCCGAAAAGTATGATGATCAGGAACGTGTTTTCAAGAGGCTGGAAAAGAATAAGGATGTTAAGGATAAAAATACTTCTGAGTTGAATAAGTCTATTCTTTCCAAGTACGTAAATGATAATCAAAAGGAAATAGACGAACTTGAGGTGCAATTCAGGTCTTTTGCTGATATTGTCTATAACAAACAAGAGGAATCCAAGCGCCAAGAAAAGATAGATGCTTTCTTTAGAGATGGCGGAAAGGTTGATTTAAATGCCGTAAGAAAGCAGGCTAAGGCTCTTAACGTATCTGAATCTGATGCTAAAAATTGGATATACGATGAGTATGTAAAGAGAGTTAGGAAAATGGCTGAAGGCGGCCCTACCAAAGAGCAAATAGAGTGGGGTAAGAAAGTACAGCAGCTTTTAATGAGGCAGTTTGGACGTGCTCTTAATATGTCTATAGTAGATGTTGCAGACAGAGAGCAGATCCTTAATCCTGATTCTGGTGTAAATTCTAATCAAAATCTGCAACACAGAAGCAGTTCCGGTTATGGTAGGGTAAACAACAAAGCTATTTCTAATTTGCTTGATATTAACCGTTGGGCTAATAAATACAATACGGATGGAGATTTTAATACAGAAGGATTCCAGACTGGATACAATAGCCAACTAAACAACCTATGGGCTTTGGCAGAATCAGGTGCTATAGCCAATGCCGAAAAAGCCAAGAAATTTAGAGACGAATACGGATTTTGGGGAGAAGATGCTGGTAAGTACGACCAAGGAAGTAAATCGGCATATAACTCATTTGCCGTAGATGACAAATTTGGGCAAACTACGGCAACCAGATCATTTTATGGATTGGATGTAGTTACTCCTGAACAAAAGAGATTGTTGAACGAAAAAGGGATAAAGAATTATGTTGACTTATTTGGTGATAAATCTGATGCAGCTAAGAAGATTCTGGGTGCCGATTATAATAAGTTTGCTGCTTTAAAAGATAGCGGTTTGATGTTAGAAACAGACTTTGTTTTAGAAGCCGTAAATCCGGCATCAAAACCTATAGAAGCTAAACCTGTAGGAATCGGCGCTAAATCTCCCAACCCAGGTTCTCCAGGCAGGATAGAAGTGAAGAAAGAAAATCCTGTTATTAATACTACTGTAGAAACGGAAGCTGAGGAAGAAGATGATACAAAAGGAAGAAAAGGTGTCAATCCTGCTTTATCAGGTCCTATATTCCCTGAGATGTTGAGGATGCTTGATACCGGATTAGAGATAGAGGGATTGGAAAGGCATCAGGCTCCGAGAATAGATCCTGTTCTGCAATCTGCTGATCAGTATATCAACGAGCTCAACCGCGCGACATCGGCTCAGTTGGACGCAGTAGGTGACGTGCCCGACTCCCAGCGCTCCGCTATTCTGGCTAATATGAACGCCATAGCCGGAAGCAATATAGCCAAGTACATTAACGAAGTAAATTTCAATAACGCAAGGCAAATAAACGAAGCTGATAGATTCAATGAAATGGCTTATGTTCAGACAGACGATAAGAACATAGCGGAAAGGCAACGTTATGAATCTGGGTTATTGAAGGCTATGGCTATAAGGGATGAAAATCTTGCTCGTTATTATGATAGCATAAACAGCGAAATACAGAATAAGTTCAATGTTCGTACATCGTTGAATACCATAGCTTCCATAGCTCCGAATATGAGAATGCTTCCAAGTGGCCAAATTATTTACGTTCAAGGTAATCAGGATGTGATGAATATGGGTGATTATTCTACACCTTACTTGAGAAGTTTAAATGAAGAAGATGATGAAACTAAAAGAAGAAGGAGGACCAAATAGTGGCTTCACAGTATAGTATTTTAAGGCAATATGCCCCGTATGTTAGTCCTTACAACATAGATCTTGTTAAGGACGTCATGATGTACAAACAGCAGAAGGTTGATGCTGCTCGTGAAAAGATCTATACCCAGGTAGATTATCTTATGGGTCAAGAGATAGATAAGCCTGAAGCCCGCGCTTATATGGAAGATAAGATGTCAGGTGTGATTGCTAACATCAATCAAAAATTCAAAGGCGTGGATCTTTCTTCTGATGGTGTTACGAGAGCCATACAAGGAGAGATAAGTTCGGTGTTAGATGATACGGTCATTAACGCGATTGCCGGCACAAAAGAAGGCAAGAGGGTTATGAAGGAAATAGAATCTATAAAACAGAATCATCCTGAACTTTATTCTCCTATTAATGAATGGCATGCTTTGGACCCTTATTACAAATGGAGGTCAGATGGTAAAGCAGGATCAAGGTTGGGAGGTCTTCATTATTCTCCTTATGTCGATTATACTAAGGAGATAAATAAGCTGGTCAGTGATTTTAGGAAAAACAACGAAGGCAAGAAGATTCAGACAACAGAATATGATGTTAAAGGTAATCCTACTGGTGGAATCATAGAAGTCAACGTAGATGAGCTTACTGATTCCCAGATAAGGAATTTTGTGTCTGCTAACTTATCTGAAAACATGAGGAATCAGATGAGAATAGAAGCATCATACATGGCAGCTACCAATCCGGTGTTCAGTAATCCGGATTTGGTTAGTCAATACATTGGGTCTTATGTCGAAAGATACGATAGGCACATAGGAGCATTGGAAGCAAAAAAGAAATCAGTAGGGGATAATAAGGATATTATTGATCGTATTGACAGTCAGATACAGGAAGCTAAAAATCAGAAAGCAGAAGCCAAGAGGGAGGCAGATATGATAATAGCTTCATCAGATCCGGTAGCGGCTGCTAATTTTGTTGTTACCAATAATCTTTTCGATAAGATGACTGATGCATGGAGATACGACAATACAAGTTTTGAAAGGAAGAAAGATGATCTTTATTTTGCAAGGTTGGCAGAGGATAGGGCTCAGCAAAAGTTTTTGACTGATAATGCTAAGTCTATGGTTGAAATATCGTTGGCAAAAGAGCAACTTGCACAGGCTAAGATTGAAACCGAATACATGCGTACTTACGGTTCCAAGATGGGCACTGAAAGCTCATCCGGAGGCACAAGAGGAGCAGGCGGTGTAGGAGTGCCGATGGCTCCTATGGACGGGCCTACGGCTATCAATTCTGGAACGGGTAAGATAGGATCTGTTAATTTGGCTAATATCCCTTATGAACAACTCACATCTTCTTCCACAGAGCGTAGAGCAAATTTATTGAAATTATATAATTCATTATCTCCTACAGACAGAAGTAATATCGTTGCAGCATCATACGAAGAAGAAAAAACTGACCCAGGATTGTATGCTAATATGACTCCCGAAGAACGAGTGTATTCGTATTTAAAAAATAATGGAGGTCAGAAAAATGGATATTTCGGACAAGGCAATAACAGATTATCGGAAGCTTATGACGCTTTATTGGTTTCTGATTCTAAGGCAAATGGAGCTACAAAGGCTATAAATAACATAACTGATTATCAAATAGATAATATAGTTACTAAAAAAAATAAGGATATTATCAGTAAAGTTCGTAATGCTAAGTTTATGAAAGGAAATTCTTTTATAAATCTTACCGATACAGATGATAAGGCTGGAGCCTTCCTGCTCGCCACAGCCATAACAACTGGTGTATCTGATGCCGTAGGGTTCAGAGGATACATGATGGACCCTTCAAGAGGAATAGATATTCTTAGTGCTATATCTCCGTCATTAGGAGCTAAGGCGAGTGCCGGCAAGTTGGGGAAAAACATATCTGATGCTATTACAAGCGAGAATAATGGTTCTTCTACTGGTACATTGGCTCTTATTAATGGAATGAAGAAACTCAACGGCGATCCTGATTTTAATATATCAGATTATATGACCATAGATAAGGATGGTGATATAGATTTAAAAGATTATCAGGAAGGTGAACCATTAACTATTACCCAGCTAAGATATGCTGAGAAAAACAGTAGAGTGTCTGATATGATAGCAGGTCAGATGCAGGATGAGATAAAAATGTCTGTATTTCCTGATCAGATTTCTGATAAGTTATCTCAGTATCATTACCTTGATTCTTACAAAAGATACAATTGGAATGCCGATTCACCGGAAAAGTCTTTGCAGAAGGCTCAGTTTAGAAGATTGTCTGGTTACATGGCAGGAAAGGTAAATAATCTGGATCCTACTGCTATTAATGCCATTAATATGGATGCCGAGATAGATAATGGCACTGTTAGAAGATTCTTGACTGCTCAAGTAGGTTCCGGTAAAAATTCTTATGTTACAGAAAGGGTTGAGATTACGAATGACGAGCTTCTTAAGGCGGGTATAGATCCTTCGGTCGAGGAGCGTAATTATCCGGTGGATGGTTACAAATCAAGTTTTGGAACCTGTGATTTTGTAGATACCGGAAAGAAGGAAGGTTATTCTTATGATAAGTATCTTATACGTAATGGTCTTCCCCGTTTGGCTTCTAAGGCTGATGTTAAGAATGATCTTTATGATATAGTAAAGGTTCATGGTTCTTACCTTAAGCCAGAAGAAATGAATGTTGTTAAAACCCTTGTTGATAATTTTATTGACATGTCTGATAACATATCAGTTCAGTTGGAGGGAATGGATGACAGGGGTTCAAGAGAGGTAGCGGTCAATTTCTATGACAAAAGGACTAAAAATTCTAAAAATCCTGCATTGTTGTTCTCGGATTTTGTACCTTTGGATCCAGGTAATGATGAGTATGCGGATTACTGGAATAGCATTCACCAGAAGTGTCCTCAGTACTTCTTTGTAAAATACGTGAAGGAGGCTGTTCAAGAACGTCTTGATCAGATGAGGGATCCGTATATGAGAGGAATAAATATCACGCCCAATATGAATGACAAGTTTAGTAAGTTGAACGATTTTTTGCAGAAAATTTATGGCTGACAATAATATAGATAGATATAATCCTGCTGCTAAAACCACTTACGAAGATGTGGCAAGGCAAAGGAAATTAGCCGAAGAAGAGAATTACACTCCGGCTACATTACCAGAGACGACAACACCTCTGGTTCCTAATTATATGCCTGGTGAAGGTGTGTATGCCCAACCTAAATTTCCGGATTACGCATCAAGGATAGCTGCTGCCGAATACGAAGAACCGTATATAGCCAAGGAGATAAGCAACAGCTACTCGGAGGCACTGGCTCGTAACAGCTACAGGGGGGCTACACCTGCCGCGCCGCCCCTTAATCCCTATGGACCGAAGGTAAGTATCCGTGAAAGTCATCAGATGGGTAATGATGGGGTATGGCGTACAAAATATCCCAACTATATTCCGGGTATAAATAATGAGGATTATTATGCCAGGAGACAGAGCGGGTGGAGTAAGTTTTGGAATGGTGTAGGTAAATTCGCTTTAAAGTCTGCATTGTACGGTGCGCAAGGAGTTGTGTCATTGCCTGACAAACTTATCAATATGGCATCTGAGGGAAGTTACAAAGCTGCGTTAAACACTAACATGGATAAGTTTGTAGGTGATCTTGACCAGCAAATAGACATGCTTCTTCCCCATTATTACAAGAAAGAGGTAGAAGATTATAATTTCGGTCAGAAGCTTTTTAAGGATACCGGTAATTTCTTATGGAATGACGTCCTTGGTAATGGTATGTCTTTTACCGTAGGAGCCATGATATCAGCGTACATGACCGGAGGACTTGGGGTTGGATCATTGGGCAATATAGGCGCTAAATTAGGTGGAAGAATCGGAGCTAAGTTGGCAGCAAGGCAAGCTGCCAATAGGGGCATAGGAAACCTTAAAAGCGTGTTTAACGACTATGTAAGAAAAGGAGTTGCCACCGGAAGAAATGTAGGGGAGGCGGCTAAGACCATGACGTTGCTGGCTACCAGTGCCGGATTCGAGTCATCGGTTGAAGCAAATTCTTTTATGAAGCAATCCGAGTCTGATTTCAAGGATTATTATCGTAAGATTTATGGTCGTGATCCCAATGCAGAGGAAATGGCTGTTTTTCGTAATTCTAATGCTGATGTAGGTAGTGCTATATTTGCCGCCAATATGGGTATAGTAGGATTATCCAACTGGCTTCTTTTTGGTAAGTATATAGGGTTAGGAGGCAAGGCTATACCTGGTTTGGAAAAGAAGCTCAACAAGCATTTATTTGGATTAGGGACGGAAGTTGCGAAGCCGGGAGAGATGGCTATTAAAATAACCAATCCCAATATAGGACAGAAGATAGCAGGCAATGTTTTCAATATCATGAAAAGACCGGTATCTGAAGGATTATGGGAAGAAGGATCTCAAGGTGCTGTCCAGAATACGGCTGAGGAATATGTTAAGTCAAGATATGACAATGTTGCTATGAACGGGGCCGTTGATGTTCTTGATGCTATTTCTGAAGGATTTAAAAAACAATATACGTCTAAAGAAGGATGGACTGAAATAGGAATCGGTGCTATTATCGGTTCTTTGTTTGGTATGAGGGAAGGCTTCTTTGGAGTGAAAGAGTATAGTAATAATCAGATATTGCTGGAAAGGCAAGTAAATGAATATAACAAAGCATCTTCTAATCTTAATACGGCGGCTTTGAATACGTTGAAAAAGTCAATGAGTTTAGGGCCTCAAGTTCGTTCCGATGCTCAGTCTATGACCGGCAAGGAGCTTGATGATGCAATGTTTGAAAAGATGTCGATTGACAACCAAATGGGAACCTTAGAGGATTCGGCTGAAAATTTCAGGCAGATGGTTGATATGATGCCTATTTCGGAAATAGCCGAAGCCAACGGAATGTCTTTGGAAGAGGCAAAGAAATACAAGGATTCTATTATTGATAATTATAATAATCGTCTTTCGGATTTCAGATCTGCCCAGAGTTTTGCCGAAGATCTTATAGGTGATGATTCTAAGATTGAGTTTAGAAAATACGTGGCTCGTAATGCTTTTCTTGGTCTTCAATCGGAATCAAGAATGAAAGACATAGCTTCTGTCATAGAAACGCTTTCGGGTCAGCCTCGCGTGGCATATGCACTAAGTACGTTCTCCCGGCTGTCGGACAGGGCAAGGGAGCGGGCGATGGCTATCCGTGGCATACGGTCAAGGATAGAAGAGCTTGAATCCGAAATAGAAGATCTTGCTACTCGTCCTCGTAACGTAGATGGAAAAGACCCACAAGCTGAATCCATACAACGAAAAACCAAAGAATTGGAAGATCTTAGAACCAATTATAACAATTCGTTGTCTGAGTTATCAACGTTAATAGGAAAAGAGTTTTCGATAGAAGAGTTGGTAAGTAAAACCGAATCTGTTTTATCATCGCCTCTTTCTCCCATAAGTTCACAAGATGTAATAGAAGCCTATGATACGCTTGTGGCTTTTGATGATTATTTTAATGTAAAATCAAGACAGGAAAAGAAGTTTACAGCCAAAGACAAAGCCATGAGATCCTTGGTAAATGAATACCGAAGGAGTTTGATGGACTATAGGAATATGAATAACTTCTTGTCTAAGATGCTTGATAAAAGATTCTTAGCTGAGGAAAACAGGGGATTTTCAAAAGCGCTGTCTTCTCTATGGTCTACTCCTTATAAGGGGGATGATAAGGTTCCTGATTTTGCAGAGCCTAATAAAGTTGGTGAATATGACACTGATGAGGTAGTAGATCAAGCTGTGTCAGAAGGTAAGATTTCGGAAGACGAAGCTTGGACTATCAAGGCTTTTATGCATGCTCTTGATAAAGTAAGGGAAGATAGGATGAAGGAAGCAGAAGACGATATAAAAGAGTCACCGCTTACGGAGTCTGTATCGGATGAAGATTATGAGGCTGCTATGGATAATCCTATTATGGTTCCGGTTGTAAGGCAGTCTATAATTGATAAACTATATACAGGTAATGCCGATCTTCTTACTGCGAGAGAAAAAGATGTGTATGATAAATACAAACAAGATTTTGATGATTATGTATCGTCTTTAGGTGATAGTCCTGTTAATCTCATTAAATCATTATCTGAAAAGGCTGATAGGCTTACAAGTCCGAGATCTGTGTATGAGGATAATAAAGCTATTATTGATATGGCTAAATCCAATTTGGAACCAGATCAAAGGAAGGAACTTGATGATGCTATTTCTTCGTATGTTGATATAATGAACAGACGGGACAAAGGGGAGAAAGTTGACGAAGATAAGCTTGCTGATTCGGTATTTACCATAGAAGATCTTGGCCAGGTTGGAAACATCACGGATCTCCTTCCTTATGTTGAACAAAACAGGATTATTGATAAAGGTCGTATTTCCGAATCTACGTTAAGTAATTTTGGGGAGGATGATGCTAATATAGATTCTCTTGTAAATGAATTAGACGAATCTGATAATACGCCGGGAGCCAATATAGATAGCGCCCAGAATCCAGAGACGTTGATGGTAAGAAGAATCTCCAATGACGGCGATGAAAGGTATGAAATTGCAGGTCTTAGAGCTGACAAATTTGTATCTTCGATAAAATCATTGGTTCCTATTCAAATAAGTTCTGAAACGAACGCTAATGGCACTAAAAGGTATTCCCTTAACATAGGTGGAGAAACGGCTAATATAATGGAATTGCCTTATCATGCAAGATGGTCTATAGACAAAGAATCGGCTCGTGTTCTTAACCGTTACACAGATGTGTCTATCCAAGACGTGGGTAATTCCTATTCTTTGGTTTATAAGCGTCTTGATTCAGATGAGTTGGTTCCGTACAGAACAGGTGTTGGATTCGGGGAGAATGAAGTAGATAAAATAGACCAAGAAGCATTATCTTCTTTGAAGAAAGGAGATAAGGTTAATCTTGAGATAGATGTCAATGATACTTATAATCAGTCTCTTTTTACCGAATATGATAACGCTGTTCAGTCCGGAGATAGAAATAAAATAGAATCTGCCGAAAATAAGTTGGTATCCAATATGGTTATCAAGGTCATGAGTGGAAACAGATTCGTTTCTGTTGTAAAAGCTGACACGGGTGGCATAGATGGTATAAGTAAAATAAGGAGAACGGCCTTTAATAAGTGGAAGAAGGACGCCGGCCGGTCAGCTACCATCGGCGTCGGCACGCATGTTGTTGCCCAGACCCTTCCCGGAAGACCGGTGTTTAACATGAAGGTAAACGGTCAAGGATATGGCCAGGTAGAAAATCTCCCCATTACCGAAAAAGGTGCTGAAAAAGTATCTGATGTCGGATATGTATTAAATGGCAAAGTCGTGCTTAAGAACGGATCTAAATACACAGGATTCCCATTTGCTTATTCTATATTAAACGATAAGAAAAACAATTACAAAAATGTAAGAGTTCCGGTAGTCGTTATCAAGGGTAAAAATGGTCTTAATTATCTTTTCCCTGTTAGTCTACGTTCTGTAGAATCAGAGGAAGGGAATAAATGGATGTCTTTTATAGATATGCTACTTGAATCTGGTGATTCTGAATTGCTACAGATAGGTCAAGATGACATACAAGATCTCAATGCGTATCTAACCAAGTTAGGCCTTGATCCGGCTTCATATCAGGTATCGTATTTGAATCCTATTTCAGGGCTTAGGAAAGCTCGTGAGGCTATAGAAAAATTATCTACGGTCCCTGATGTTGTTAAGTGGGTAGAAGATGGAAGTAGGAGTGTGAAAGATATTGTGACGTCTGAAGTAGAATCTGGAATAGATTTCGAAGGTGAGATGTTTGTTGCTCCTAAGATCAGGATTCAGTTTGGTAAATCATCTTCCAGCCCTAAGTCGCTTATAGAGGATGATCTTCCTTTCTATGATGAGGGTAAGACCGTTACTTCTAAAGAATACGTGGATGTTTATGAAGAGGAAATGCCAGAGGAAGAACAGCAGCCGGCTGCCGGCAAGACTGCCCCAGTACAGCAGCCTACAGCCACGAGCGGCTCGTCAGTTTCTTCTACTGGAACAACCAGGACTACAAGGAAGTCTTTTGCTGCAAGGTTAGAGGATATAGAATCTTATATAAAGGAAAACAACTTACCCCCTTTTGCTAATATCTATGATTTTATAGCAAGAAAGATTGTAGGTGGAGATATTAGATTTTTAAGACAAAGAGGTAATCCTAAAGATCTTAAGTCTGAAATGGGGTTAGACCCTAAGGGTACTGTAGGTGATAGAATATCTTACAGTAAGGGTTTGACTATGGATGAATACGTTGATTACCTAAAGAAAAGCAAAGAGCAAGTAGTTGTAGATTATTTAAATAGTAGAAATGGCAACAACGAACAAATTATATCAGAGTTGAAAAACTTTTTGAAATATATTAATTTTGTTCCAAGTAAGGCTTTGAATTATTCTCTTAGAGTCAATGGCATGGATATCCTAAAAGAATATGGCACAAAAGAGGAAGTAGAAAAAATGGAATCTGATATCAATAGTTTGGTTTCTAAAGTTTTGCCTACGGTGGATAATAAAACTGTAGAAGATGTTTCTACTGCAATAAAATCAAACAACTTGCCTGCCATATGGGAGCCCGTGGAAAGCCTTGATATGACAAACGAGGAAAAAATAGAGTTTTTGAATAACGTAGCAGATTTCCTTAGCGGCATACCAGAGTATGATGCTGTCGTGGAGTCTATAGAGTCAGAATCAGATAATATTTTAAATGATGGAAAAGAAGGAAGTGCAGAAGGCGGTGCAGTACGCACTGAGGAAGATGGCGATAAAAAGGGAGATGGAGAAGGCAAAGGACAATCCAGAACAAATGTCGAAGTTAAAGGAAATGTCGAATTACCTGGATATGAAGAAGGAAGAGTAGATAACTATAGGAAGAACGGAGATAAGTTCTCTGACATTGCTGAAGTCACTTTATGGCTACTTAGAAGGGCTGCCGGCATAACCTCTATCCCGGAAGGAGAAGAGGTTTATGTAGAGGGAGATGAGGTTAATAGTATTATGACCGATATGGAATCAAGGTATGGTATAGACACCATCAATCACTCGCATACGACTAAGGCTATAAGGGATCTTAACGGCGTATCAGGTTATAAAGTAGAATACGGCTTAACCTTTTTGACATACGATCCTTTTATTAGGATATCCAATCCAAGGGAAGAATATAAGGCTGCGAAAGACGAGCCTCGTATATCCGAAGAACCGCTTACTCACATATCAAGGGTGACAACCCCTTATTTCCTGTACGGCGGCGATGAAGCATATACATCTGTTCCGGCTAAGGTAGAACCTATACCGGAGAAGATAATGGGTCGTAATGGCATTAAATTTGGTATGAGTGTAGTCGAGTTAACCAAATTAGGGTACAAAAAAGCTGGTGGAAACTGGATATATAAATTCTATATGAACTCAGGTGTGTATGATTTGTATAATATCAGTACCGGTGAAGCGTTTAGGGCAAAACCGGATCTTGGAGTTAAGATAAGTTCCAGCGCATTCATCCATTCTTTATCTCAATCTGGTAGGAAAATACAAAATATGATTAGTAATATGAGCCAGGAAGAGATAGATAGGAATAAGAATCTTGTAGAAGGTTCTGATAATTCGGATTCGATAAATGAGTTAAATAAGGAGTGTTGAGTATGAGAAGGAGATACGGAGATGTTTCAAGTTTTGTTCAGTATCAGTTGAAGACCAATCAGCAGGGGAATATAGAGGTTTATGTTGATGACAGGTTTGTTGGAAACGTAAGTGAAGGAGTCTGTAATTGGAAGGATATTGAATACAAGAGTAAGGTTACTATATCTTTGAAAGGAGTCGAGGATAAGGCTAAAACTTCAAGTAAAAGAGTCGGTCCTTATTGTCGCATTTATAGCATATTTGGAGGAAATGAATCTTATCATGCAGGTCCGGATAGTAATATAAAAAAGAGTCCGGTTACCACCTTTATAATGTATTGTTATAAAAATGGGGATATTACAACTACCACTACTTATACTAAAAATTTATCTAGAACTCTTCAGATAGGTAAAACACAATTGACTATCAATTACAAACAAAGTAAAAGTCAGTATTTCTCCGGTGGTCCTGGAGATTATGTAACATCCGTATCTGATTTCCCTTTTGTTACTGGTCCAGGAAATGATAGCGTTGAGTTCGAAGGAGAGGGAAGATTGATAGTTGAGACAGAGGCTTCGCATTATGAAATAGAAGTTTCATAATTTCTATTTTTATACTATCTTTGTCTAAAATATTTATCACTATGGGTGTCAAATGTCAGATAGAAAAAAAGGAAAATGAAATAAAACGGGTTAAGGCTCCTAACGGGGAGCCTTCCGTTCTTTACGAAAGTGCTTTAAAAGTATTAGGAAACAGCGAGCGGGCTCTTCAGGTATGGGCTAAGGCTTACACTCCTGGTTTTTTGTCGTATTACGGTCATTGGAATAACCCGGCTCCAGGGGAGATGTTTGACACCGATCCCAATGGCGAACCTCTTTTAGAAGATGTGCTGTCGTATATGAAGCGTCAGACTTATTTTGCTGATCCTTTAACGGCTCAGGATGTTAAGGATGTAAGAGATGTTATGATATCCAATTCCATATATAGCATACGATCTCTTATTAATAGAGTTAGAAGCTCTTTTTATGTGGATGGCAATCTTATCCTAAATGAAGAAAATCTAAGAAGATCCGGCTTGTATAATGAGACGGAAATAAGTAGGATATTAGATAATCCTTCTGTATTCAATGAGGTCAGCTCTTTTATGAGGCTATTATTAGACTATTCTAATAACGAACACGATCTTGGGAAAGAGTTTTACTTCACAACCGTAGAAAAACCATACGGTCCTGTTGTGTATAAAAAAGGCGTCTTCAATAAATTAGGAAAGAGAGCATCATACAATCCGGCTGAAGTTTATGAGGCTATAAAAAATACAGTAGGAGGTATTAGTGTTGCTTCAGAGTTTGATGCTGCTTTCGGATCTTTATCTGATTCATATCCGGAGTTAGTTGAAAGATATCAGTCGGATAAGAGTTTTGCCTTGTCGATGTTCAACGAATTTTCGAATATGAACATCGTTCCGGTTGTGGCTTTAGAAGATAATAATATCGTAGAAGGGAAGAGACGGTCATTATCAAAGTTGCAAGATTATGCTTATTACAGCCCTATTGGATCTGAGTCATTACGAGCTCGTATATCAGCCTTTCTAAATAGGGTTAATGCTGATACAGAAGAAGACCTTAGAAGTATGATATGGGACGTAGAAGAGGCTTGTGTGGGTCTTGGTATAGATATCGTAGGCGTGTCTAAGGCATATGACGGAACAGAAGAATCGCTGAATAAAATTGATAGCTTGATGTTGGATCTTGATATTTATGTAGCAAGGCGCAACGATGATACTTATGCTCCTACTTTAGCTTCTGCTATTGATGACGTTCTTGGAGATAGCAGGGATCGCCGTGTTATGTTTTTGCCAGAGTATATGGATAATATGAATATCGTTTATATGGAATCTGACATAGATCCAGTATCGGCATTTGAAAATCATTCTCTGCTTTATCTTGGTGGAAACCTATATCATAAGGTAGAAAGAGATAATTTAGGTGATTTGTACGATATGGCTGCCGAGCTTGCCAAGCAGAGCCTAACTTATTTCCCACCTGGCATCTATCCAGAATATTGTTTTAAAGATGGTGTTTTAGATAAGCTCCGCGTGAAAAACGTAGATAGTAAGGCCCTTGCTGATTCTATTAAAAAATACGTCCTGTCTTATACCGATTCTCAGAATACGGAAGAGATGAATGCTACCAGATTGGCGTTTGGTCATCTTGTTATTCCTGAAAGTCCGTATGTTAATGAAGAACGGGAGTTTAGCCGATACATAAACAGAAAGCAGGACAAAGAGAATCCTTTACTCTTATTCGATTTATACCAATCTTATCTTGAAAATAAGCTTCATAATACGGAAGTGTATGAAGGGGCATACAAGTATCTTGACTTTAAACCAGATTATTTGCTGGGTCTTACCGTTTCAGATCCGGATACGTTAAAACAAATTGAACTATCTTTGGCAGGTAATGATCGTGAACAGCTATTTGAGTATAGCATGAGCAGTACCGATCCTTCTTTTACAGATCTGTTCTATTTGGATTATTATGATATGTTATATGCCGGTTCTGATTTCTATCACGATCTTTTCACAAAGCATCCTAATCTCTTAAATGAGGTTCGGGATCATAACATAACTAAGCAGGATGGTAATGTTATCGTAGAAGGGTTGTATAATAATTTTATCAGAATAGGGAACACAGTGTTCACTAAAGTCGGCGAGAGTAGTTCCGGCTCTATCTACCAAAATCTAACAGGAACCGAATCGGAGGTGAAATACGATTCTACTCAGAAGGCTAAGACGGTAGAAACTGATTACGCTCCATACCAAAACAGATCTGGCTTGACGCAAGACATGACCGTAAGCAAGTCTGAATTGGATGATCTTAACAAATTGGAATGCAGGTAATTTTTGTATATATATATAT
>ENA-OXDZ01000188-OXDZ01000188.1-human-gut-metagenome-genome-assembly--contig:-NODE-188-length-19832-cov-20.3613_pt1 | contig 19832 bp, 17 predicted proteins | sample MGYA00249354_ERZ652241 | MGnify/ENA primary metagenome ERZ652241 (study PRJEB26925, sample SAMN05826513) | human gut metagenome | biome: ENVO:2100002; feature: ENVO:00000062; material: ENVO:00002003...
AGCCGTTTTTCACAGACAGGCTCATGCGGTCCAGCAGGATGCCGTACAGGGTTTTGGCATCGGTTGACAGGCACTGGAACCGTGGCTCCTGAAACAGAGCCTTTGGAATGCGGAAGAACGAAAAGAGTTCTCCAGCCTGTCCGTAAAAATAGTCAAGGGTCATACAATTCCGTCAAGGATGAAAAAACAACGATGATTCATTGACATGGTTGACAAATCCTCCTTATAGATAATTCGTGCAAACAAAAAGCGCAACTTCGATTGATGAAAATCGAAATTGCGCGATGTAACTTAGCTGGGGGAGAAAAGTCATTTGTCGGGGTCGTTTGACCACAATTTGACCACAATAGAAACGAAACTTCTTGACATCAAACAAAACAGAATGAAAAAACAAATTTAAAAATTGGTGATATAGCGTATAGTATGTGCCGTTTTACCCAATGTGTCCGCGAGTGGAGCACAATGGGGTTCAAGAGGCCGTGAGTTCGATTCTCGCCACTCGGACCATAAATCCAACGATTTCACGTTAGAAATCGTTGGATTTTTTGTTTGTGGGCTGACCTCATTTGGTTTTGACCACAATTTTGACCACAATGCCAACGATTTTATCTGGTCAATCGCAGGGGTAGTCGGGCTTTTTTGAACGCAACATCATCTGCTGCGATATGCGAGCCAGCGTTGATGCCAACGATTTGAAAAGCTGGCTCGCGATAATTCGTGCCGTTCCGTCCAATTTTCAGGCCGAAAACGCCTCACTGAACAACTGGATCGCACTCTGCCGAATGGATTCCTGAACATGGAGATAATGCTCAGTCATCTCGGTGTCGGCATGGCCTACGATGCTCTGGATGGTCTGGATATCCACGCCCAATGCCTGCATCTGCGACACATCGGTGTGGCGGCAGTTGTGCGGTGTGAACAAGCGGACAGCGCCCGCATCCCTTTCAGGAAGTTTTCGATGTCGATGGGGCGTATGACGGTCAAGGGGCGATGGTAAAATCCCTCTTTGAGCATTTTCAGGCAGTATTTATAGCTTTCCTGTGTCGTGGGAGCGATATTATCCCTGTGACCCTCGAACCATGTACGGCGGGTTGACATAGATGAAGGGATTGGTGTCGTCTTTCAGGCGCATCGCATTTCCTCCTTGATCCTCCAGAGGTACGTTTCGGCTTCTTTCGGGATTTCAGTAACCTGTTGCTTACGCTTCGGGATGGTGAGCAGGCCGGGGTTAAATGTGAATCTGTATTCCAGCCGCTGGATCATTGCGTGTACCGCAGCTTCCAACTCGGTGTACAGCATCATATCCTCAACGCTCCCGGCGTCCTCAAAGGACGATTTGATGGGCGTGTAGGGGATAGAGGGGCGGCTTACCGTCAACCACCTCAGGCGGTGCATAAGCCGCCGTAGAACGGATGATGGGTGGAAGCCGCTGAATGCTCCCCATCGGGTTCAGGGCAAGGCTGGCACGGACAGCATCATCCACCCGGCTCATTTCTTCCGGGGTGAGGTGTCCAAGGAATTTCAACGGTGTCATGTTCTTCATAGGCGTACAGAGTAATCAGCTCAAGGTCTGCATCCGACAAATTTTTCAGCGCAGACAGCAGTCGTTCGTCCTCGATCGGGCAGCCATGAAAAGAGGGCAAACATAAAACCTGCTCCTTTTCGGGAGCAGGCTTCCTGAAGCTATAAAAAAATAGCCGGACAACAGCCGACTGAGGGATTCTCAAGCGAAAATCACTCAATCAGGCTGTTGCCCGGCTATTTGGTGCTGCGTTTCATAACATCACCCGGAGGTGACGGCCCGTTGCTCGGTGCGAACAGTCCATATTCAGGGCGCAATGCACCCGATTTATTATTTTTGTATACTTCAATACGTTAAAGAAAGTTTGGAGAACACCTCATTTGAGGCCAATCATCAGATGCCACGGAACGTAAAGGTGAACTCCACTGGCTTGGTCACATCAGGAATATACTCCGGGTGGACATTGGCGCCCCAGCTGTCATCGCCGCCAACGCCCATCTGCTCGCCCATGGCACGGATGACCGTGTAATGGACCGGGGGCAGCTCGTAGGGATGCTTGGCACTCTCCATTTCATGGGGAGTGTAGGGCAGCGCAGAGAAGAACATGGGCTTTGCGGCATCTGCGGTAAACAGCAGCCCGCGACCCTTGCGGTCCACTACCTTTGCCCAGCGCACAGCGGTCTTTGCACCGCACTCCTGCGGCACAAGGTACTGTGCCATGTTGTCTGCGACCTTGTTCTGGTAAATGCCCAGCTTGGCACCATGCTGGCGATCCCAGTAGGTCTCCGCAGGGCCGTTTCCGTACCACTCCACCGTGTCGTAGTCAGCGTCGATCTTGAACAGCACGCCGAACTCCGGCATTGCTGCAAGTCCTTCCACCGGGTCATAGTGCAGGGTGGTCTGGATGCGGCCATCACCGAACACACGGTACTGCAGGCTGCACTCTGCTGCGGGGCTGGTCTGGAGGTTATAGAGATAGGTCACGACCACGCTGTCGGCTTCCACCTCGCAGGTGGGGTTCTGGAGGATGGTGCCGCCATGAACAGACGGGATCTCCTTGCCGATGCCCTTGGCGGTAGCGTACAGGCTTGCCAGCTTCCACTGGCCGCGAACGCCGCCCATGTTGTTGCCGCAGTCGTTGTCGGTGGGAGCGCGCCAGAAGTTGGGCCGGGGGATCTCCTGAATCATCTCCTTGCCGGCATAGCGGTAGGAAGTCAGGCCGCCGTTCAGATCGGAGAACAAAACATCGAAATTCTCACCCCGGACACCGATGTTGTGTGTGCCGTGCGTAACGGTAAACGGCGTGACCTTCTTGCTGGGAATGGAACGGACCACAGCGATCACACCCTGTCCAAAGGCGACTTCATGACCCTTCTTTGCCCAGCTGGTGTCCTCCTTCAAACGGAAGCTGATGGTCACTGCATATTCACCGGGGAGCGCAGGAACCATAAACGGCAGCGGGAAGCTGGAACGCTCTTCGGGAGCAACATCAATATTGGCTAGTTCCTGCTGCTGATACAGCTTTCCATCACGATGCAGCAGAGCAACGCAGTCGAAAGCACCCGTAGAGGTGAACAGGTTCTTGTTCCAGACTTCAAAGCCAGAGTTGTCGATGGAAATGGCGATGTTCTGATAGCAGAACTTGACCTCCTGCATCTTGGGAGAAGGAGCACGATCACCACCGTAGGCAATGCCGTTTCCGCTGAAATTATAGTCGGTAGGACGCTCGCCGAAGTCGCCGCCGTAGGCTTGGAACCACTTGCCGTAGCGGTCTTTTTTCCAGATGGACTGGTCGATGTAATCCCAGATAAAGCCGCCCTGATAGCCGCAGTCCTTCTGGTCGGCAAGCTCCGTGTACTTGTGCAAAGCACCGTTGGAGTTGCCCATAGCATGAGAGTATTCGCACTCGATATAAGGCCGCTTATCGCCCTGTGCCAGATACTCTTTAATGTCCTTGACCGTGCTGTACATATGGCTCTCGATATCGGTGGTTTCGAGGAAGCGGGGATCATTGACCACACCTTCGTAATGCACCAGACGGGTGTCATCAAAGCGGCGGACCATCTCGGCCATCTGGAGCAGGGTCTCGCCGCCAAACGATTCGTTGCCCAGAGACCAGATCAGAACAGCAGGATGGTTTTTGTCACGCTGGTAAGTGGAATTCATGCGGTCAAACAAGACAGCCTTCCACTCCGGCTTATCATTGGGTAAAACGCCCTCGATGCCGCGAATGCCCGCCTGATGGATGTCCCATGTGCCATGGGATTCCAGATTGTTCTCTGCGATCAGATACAGACCATACTCGTCGCACAGGTCGTACAGTGCATCCTGATTCTGGTAATGGCTGGTGCGGATGGCATTGATGTTGTTCTGCTTCATGGTGATGATGTCCCGAAGCAGTTCCTCATGGGTGTGTACGCCCACAGCACGACCCGTAATGGAGCTGAACTCATGACGGTTGGCACCCTTGAACACGATGCGCCTGCCGTTGAGCAGCATCCGATCGTTCTTCAGCTCGAACTTGCGGAAACCGACTTTCTGCCCGGTCACCTCTACCGGATGGCCTGCATCGTCCAGCAGCTCAATTTCCAGTTCATACAGAGCCGGGTCCTCTGCACTCCACAGGTGGGGGTTCTCCACCGCATGGCTGAACAGAGCAGAGCCGCCGTTCAGTGCGATTTTTTCGGAGAACACTTCCAGCGCACTGCGGCGCAGGGTCAGACGGGCTGCGCCCTTGCCCTCCACCTGCAGTGCAGCTTCCAGCGTGGAATGAGTAAAATCATCCCCGGCAAACAGCGTTTTGACGGATATATCTTCCAGATGCACGGTGGGGATGGCGTACAGCCACACGCTGCGGAAGATGCCGGAGAAGCGGAAGAAGTCCTGATCTTCGCACCAGCTGGAGGAAGTCCACTTGAACACCTGCACGGCAAGTTTGTTCACGCCCGGCTGGAGATAGGGAGTCAGATCGAATGCGTGTGCGGAGAAGCTGTCCTCGGTGTAACCCACATAAGACCCGTTCAGCCAAAGAGCCATGCCGCTTTCCACACCCTCGAACTCGATGTGGACGGGCTTGCCCTGCATGGATCCCGGCAGCTCGAAGTATTTTACATAGCTTGCCACCGGATTGAACCGCTGCGGGATCTCACCCGGCTGTACCTCTTCACGGCCATCCCACGGATACTGAACATTCGCATACTGGGGAATGTCGTAGCCCTCCATCTGGATGTGTGCCGGAACATGAATGTCATCCCAGCCGCTGCAATCGTAATCCGTCTTTTCAAAGCCGGGGATGGCACTGGTGTAGTTCTTTGCGTAGGCGAATTTCCAGATACCGTCCAGCTTCAGCGCCAAAGAAGAGGAGCCTGTCCGATATTCTTCGCGGGAAGCGTAAGTACGGAAACCTGCATGAGCATTCAGCACGTTTTCCTTGAAAAAGGTGGGGTCTTTTACTTTTGCAAAATCAAATGCAGCCATATTGTTCCTCATTTACCGTATTATGTGATTGAAAAAATTCCTTCATCGTCCCCCAGAGGAGATGGGGATTCCTCTGGGGGAACAGGAGATGAAGGAGAAAAAGTGGATGGCGGAAAGACAGAGAATTACTTCACCGCGCCGGTGATGCCCTCTGCGAACTGCTTCTGCAGAACGAAGAACACGATCATGGTGGGGATGGAGCAGAACAAAACGCCCATCATCAACATACCGTAGTCGATGGAGTAGCCGGACGCAATGTTGGCGATCAGCATCGGCATGGTCTGCGCACGGTTATCGGTCATAACGACCTTCGGCCACAGATAAGCGTTCCATGCGTTCATGAACGTGATGACCGCAGCCGCCGCATAGGTGGATTTCATGATGGGAACATACATCCGGAAGAAGATGCCCGTTTCACTCAGGCCATCAATGCGCGCTGCCTGCATCAGGTCGTTGGGGAAGTTGCGGGAGTTCTGTCGGAACATCATGATCAGGAACGGAGTGGAAATGCTGGGCAGGATGAACGCCCAGACACTATTCAGCAAACCGGCTCTGGACATCATCTTGAACAAAGGAACCATCGTGGCAACCTGCGGCACCATCATGGCGAGCAGCAGGATGCTGAACAAGCGGTCCTTGTTCTTATCATGATACAACTCAAAACCAAATCCTGCAAGAGAGCAGACGAACATGGAGATCACGGTCTGCACGATCGCATACAGGAAGGAGTTGCCCATGGCACCTGCCAGATTCTGCGATGCGATCAGATTTTTGAAGTTCTGCATCGCATAGGTGCCGAACATGATCTTGCCGCGGGCAACATCCAGTGAGGTATTGGTCGCCGCAGAGATCATCCACAACAGCGGGAAAACCGAAAGGAACGAGATGATGATCAGGAAGAGGTAAGCAGGGATCAGTCTGCGCTGGATCATCTGCTTCTTGCCTTTTTCACGCTGCACAAGTGCGTGGGTTTCTGCTGTATTAGTCACGCTTGTCACCTGCTTTCATGCTGATAAAGGACAGGATGGCAACCATCACGAAGATGACGAAGGACAATGCCGAAGCATAGCCGAAGTTTGCAACGCCCTGACCCATGGAGTTGTTGTAGATGTAGTGCGACATGGTGATCGTTGCATTCGCCGGACCGCCGGCAGTCAGGTTGACCGACTCATCGAACAGCTGCAAGGTGCCGTTGATGGACATGATGGCGGTCATCACGATGGTGGGCATCAGCAGCGGAACAGTGATCTTCCAGAACGTCTGCCAGCCGTTGGCACCGTCAATTTTGGCTGCTTCGTACACCGAGTAGTCGATGTTCTGCAAACCGGCCAAGAAGAACACCATGTTGTAGCCCGTCCAACGCCAGATCAGAGCCAGAATAATGATGATCTTTGCGCTGGTGGGATTGCCGAGGAAGTTGTAGTGCGTTTGCAGGATGCCCAGCTTGCACAAAACCGTGTTTACCAGACCGTCCGTTGCAAACAGGGATTTGAAGATCAGGGAGTACGAAACCAGAGAAGTTGCACAGGGCAGAAATACGCAGGTGCGGAAGAATCCCTTGAACTTCAAATCGTGATTGTTCAGCAGCTGTGCCAGCAGGATTGCCAGGATCAGCATGATCGGAACTTCCACGACCAGATACAGGAAGGTGTTTCCCATCGAGCGCAGGAACAGTGCATCCTTGAACATTCGGGTATAGTTGTAGGTCAGCGGGCTGGCCCACTTCATGTTTGCACTGGAACCCGTTTTCAGGGAGGTCAGAAAACCGTTGATGATGGGGATAAAGCTCATGATGGTAATAAGGACCGTGCCGGGCATCAGGTAATACCAGCCCGCACGACGCTGTTTTGCCATCAGAGAACCGCTTTTTTCGTTCTTCAATGTCAAACCCTCCTTCGGATGAATCAGAAGGTCTTAAAGACCCATCTCGAAGCGGAGCTGCTGTTCAGCGTTTGCCAGTTCATCGTCCAGCTTGGAGCCGTTGACGGTGTTGATGATAGCAGTGATCAGGTAAACGCCGGCGCGGAAGTGGTAATCGCTCTGCTCGATCACAGGAACATGAGAACCCATCTCAACGATCTGCTTGTAAATCGGCTCATTGTTGAAGAACTCAACGCCCTCGTTGTAAACATCGGAGTCTGCACACTTCAGAACCGTGGTGACAACGCCGCCGTCACGCAGGGCGTTATCATAGGTCTGGGTGCTGCCGCCGAAGGTGTATGCGAGGAAGGACTTTGCCAGATCAACATTGCCGCAGTTGGCAGTGATGTACAGGCCGCAGCCGCCATTGGAGGCATAGCCCTCGCCGCCGTCCAGCGTAGGAATGGTGGTGATCTCCCACTTGCCGGAGTTCTCGGTGACAGCCTCCATGGTGGGGATGATCCAGTTGCCGTTCAGCACACCGGCGACCATGTCGCCCTGAATGCTCTGGTCGATGTAGTCGCTCCAGCTGTTTGCCAGATAGCAGGCCTTGCGCTTGCCCATATCCACGATGGTCTCGCAGACACGATGCAGCGTTTCGTTCCCGGTGATCCAAGGCTCTCCGTCCTTGAACTCGGCAACGCCCTCAGACTGCATCATCATGTAGACCAGATCGCCGCCGTCTGCGCTGGTGGAGAACAGGTATTTGCCTGTCTTTGCGTAGACCTGCTCACCAATATCGGTCAGATCGGACCACTTGATGCCGGTCATATCGTCCACGGTCTTGCCGACTTCAGCCAGCAGGTCGGTGCGGTATGCAAAGATAACCGTGCTGTTGTCCACGGGAACGCCGTAATGGACGCCGTCTACGATGGAGTAAGACAGCTTTTCCTTGCTGAAGCCGTCCCAGTCAATGTCTGCGCCCTCCACGGGAACAAAGGCATCCGGGTAGTCGGCAACATAACGCTGGATGTAGTGATCCTGGAACTGCACGATGTCGGGCAGATTGGAATAATCGTGCGCGGAACCTGCCAGCGTGATGGCATTCTCAATGTCACCGCCGCCGGACTGCTCGATCACCTCCAGCTCAAACTCCGGGTCAACGTTCTCCTTGTAGTCTGCGGCAGCAGCGTTCAGAGCGGGGATATTGAAATTCTTATCCCATGCGTAGGCAGTCAGCTTGTGACCACCGGGCTGAGAACCGCCAACACTTGCACCGCCGGAAGCAGCAGTGGAAGAGCCAGAGCCGCCACCGCAAGCGGTCAGGGCTGCAGCTGCACCTGCAGCAGCCATAACGGACAGAAATGCGCGACGCGAGATCTTTTTCATAATGCCTTCTCCTTCATTCATGAAACCTTGAAAACGTTGACGAATCCGAGAAATTTGGAGAAAGAATGGAACGCATTCACAAGTTGAACAATTCTTTTCCAAAAGCCTCGTTTGTTATAGTCATTGTAACAGGTTTTGCGATTGAAATGCGGGTGCATCCAATCAAAAAACACGCAGATTCAATCAGAATCCAGCCGTGTTTCTGCACACAAAACGATGGTTTCGTCAGCTTGTCCAAAGAAGAAAGGTTTTCTTTGGCACAATGCTAAAAAGTCTTTCTCTTATGGATCGGAGGGATGCTTCCATCCTTTCTTGGCAGAGATCTTCTTGTCCAATACCCGACCGCGGTAGTCGCTGTTGTTTTTCTTATACTGGTATGGCGAAACACCCATGATCTTCTGAAAATTGCGGTTGAAGGAGGAAACATCCTGATATCCGACCCGCAGAGCAACCTCCGTCATGGGATAATTGGTGGAATTGAGCAGTTCATAGGCTTTCTGGATTCGTACCATCGTCAGATATTCGACTGGCGACATATTGAGATATTCTTTGAACTTACGGCGCAGCTGCGCCTCGCTCAAGGAACAGATGGACGCAAGATCTTCCCCGGAGATAGAATTCATATAGTGCATCCCGATGTATTCAATGGCGGGCATGATCTGCTGCAGTCCAACCGTCATGGGCCGGATATGGGTTTTCTTCTCCGTATAGCTGCGGGTGATCAGGAGCAGCAGCGATGTCATAAGATTCTGTTCCACGGCTTTATGGTACTCATGCTTTGTCTGGCATTCGTTCAGCACCATGGTAATAAGCCGTTCCAGTTCTACTGCATCCTCTTGCGGAAAGCATAGAGCCTCACTGGAGAGCCGATGCAGAACAGATTCTACAAACAGCGGGTCGTTCGGAAAGGCACTGTTCAGGATTCCGGCAGGATCAAAGAAGAGATATTCCCATGAGTTCAGGCTTTTATCCCGGCTCAAGGTCGTGTGCAGACAGTTTGCGGGAACCACTGTGACTGCACCATCGGTATAGTCGATGTGCCGATCTTCCAGAACCATGAGACCCTGCCCCCAGCGGCAGATACCGATCTCCATAACATTGTGGAAATGGACATCCTCGGCATAGGTGCCATAGGTGCAGACCCAGTCCTCTCCTGTGATGGCCTGCACCAGCTCACCCTCCGGCAGCTCATAGTAGCGGTAGCTGATCCGTAGCTTATTTGCTTCCTTGTTAGGTTCCATATACTTCCTTTCTCCACACAATATAAGGTGTTGCGTAGGACGCAGTACCTATTATAGATTATAGAGGCTTCCGCCGGAATGTATATGGAGACAATACAACAAAATATGCACAAAATCACTGGAATTTGTCAAAAGTGTTTACGGAGGAACGGCTGTATGATTACAATCATACCCGCCCTTCCGAACACGTAAAACGGGCGCGGCTTTTGAAAGAAATGCTTGCAGAGTGCGGAGCAGGCTCAGATTACAACCAAAGAAAAACAGGAAGTTCCGTTGGGGAACTCCCTGCCTTACTTATCGCGTGTGGATTTTTGCAGGGTGCGTCCGGGTGGGCGCACCCTGTTTTTGTTATTTAAGCGTTCAAAGCTGTACTCAGTTCATAGACCTTATCAAACTGTTTCTTCCGTTCCGGAGTCAGGTGGTGACTAATAAGGATCAGCGTCAGGTTTGGATTGGCTAGCAGGCTCTTTTCCACACGGTCAGCGTTCTGTGCATCCAATGCGCTTGTACCTTCATCCACCAGCAGGATAGAACGATTATGAATTAAGGCACGCGCAATCGCAACTCGTTGTTTTTGACCGCCTGAAATATTACATCCTCCCTCACCCACGAGGGTATCCAACCCATTCGGCATAGACATCAGATCATTCTCAAGTGCGCTGTCATGGATGGCTTTTCTTAACTGCTCTTCCGTAAAATCTTCGCCCAACAGAATGTTTTCGCGGATAGACGCATTGAACAAGAATACATTTTGCTCAATGTAACTCATCTGCTGTTGAAGCTGCTCCGTGGCAACCGTATGAATATCGATATCGTCAAAACAAACGCATCCTGTGTAGTCTGGGAGCCATCCCAGTAAAATTTTCAGAAGAGTACTCTTTCCACATCCAGAAGGTCCTGTCAAAGCATACTTTTTTCCTTTTTCAAAACTGAATGAAGCATGATTCAGAACAGTTTTTTTACCATAGTTGAACGAAAGATTCTCGACGGAAATCGAACGTGAAAATGCCGGTAGACTTTTCTTATTGTCATGCGAGACGGTATCTCTGTGATTAGACAGCTTTTCAAAATAAGGCTTTCCAGAAGTCAATGATAGCTGAAGATTTACCAGCTGCTTTAATCCGTTATATACATTGGAGCAAATCGTTGAAACACTTACCATAACGGAAAGGTTTAAGATTCCCGTCAAAATCAAAATACCAGCCAATAAGCGAACCGAAACTTGAAAAACAACGCTAAGAAAGCCCATTCCGTTTCCAATAGCACTTTTTAGCACCTTCAAATGATACCTTGGGGTTTCCATTTGCTCATTTGCAGTTTCTGTTCCGCAAACCATTCGATCTTTTTTCCAAAAGACCGAAGAACATCGTATCCTGCCAAAAGCTCCTTAAATTGGCTGACTGCTTCTGCCTGAAGCCTAGAGCAAATATTTCCGGCATTTTCCAGCTTCTGATTGAAAATTCGGGGTAAAAGAACCATCAGAATACCAAAGATAATTGATACGGCAAGTAAACTCCAATGAAGATAAAAAAGCGCAATCAAGCTGGAAACGATCTGCGCCAGAACACCAAACATACCAAAAAGAGGCTCCCAGCCTAGCTGCTCCATTTGCGCTATGTCATTCGTGAATCCTGATAAATAAGATCCGCTTTCTTCTGCATAGTATTCAGAATAGCTTTTTTTCAAAAGCATTTCAACCATATCTTTTCGTTCCAACTCGTTGATTTGACGCTGTGCTCGGTAGTGAAAAACCGTTTCCATATGAGATGCCAGAAAGCTGATTGCCCAAACTCCCAAATGCGCAACCAGTCCAAAAAGGAAAAGCTGCGTATCCTGTGCCAATAGGCCATCCAGCATCTTCATGGAGGCAAGAGCCGCAAAAACTTCAATGCTATATGAAATCACTTGACACAGAATCGTCAAAAACGAATTTTTCCATGTTTTCTTAATGTAATACAGCATACCATTTCCCTCTTAGTAGATTTTTAGTGATACACTGGAGCAAGTCGAATCTACAAGACCATCAATTAAAGTTTTCTTTTTGCAGCGCATATTAAAGCAGGTGAGAAGCTCTTTGCAGCAGAAACATTTTTCTTGAAGAGTTGAATGCCACCATTGGTAGTTTGCATTTTCATTCAAAACAACGCCCTTAGAAGAATCGACATACCCGATGAGATTTTGTGGATGATCAAGTGCTACTGTACATTTTTCGATTTTCCCGGCTGCTCGAAAAACCATGCTATATCTATAACTGGCATAGCAAATTCTTGAAAAAACTCCTTATGCACCATTTGCACACTTCATTCCAATTTTTTCGATGTATTGAATAGTCTACTGCAAAAGGATTTGAAATCCCATATCGTCTCATGTTATGCGGTGGTCTCCCACAATAGGGAAGCCACCGCCTTTGTTGATTATCGGACGAGCCAGCCGTAATCCTGTCTGCAATCTACTACATAATCTGCATAAACCGTATTATCTACGATCTGGAAGATGAGCATATAGCGTTTTTCAAACAAGATGAATCGATAAGCATTTTTAGGAATGTATTCGCCTTTGAGCCACGGGCAGCGCTGCGGCATCTGCTCCAAAGATTTTGCAGCCTTTTCAAATTCGACCGTAAGCCGCTCTGCTGCCGCAGGGCTGACCTGTGCCAGAAATGCGGCATGGGACACCAGCATCTGAGCGGCCCGTGCCGACACGGTCACGCGGTATTTATTTTGCTGCTCCATGTCCGGCGGCCTCCTTGATCGCGCTGCGCATCATGGAAGTGACCTCATCAACCGAATAGCCCTCGCTTCCACGCATCCGGTCCTCTTCCACGGAAAGCAGCTCCTCACGGAGCTTCAGCATTTTTTCACGGCGGTTGTAGGTTTCAATGTCCATGACGACCAAGTCACCCTCGCCGTTCTTGGTGAGAAAAATCGGCTCGGCGGTTTCTCTGCACAAATCAGCAATCTCATTATAATTCTGGCGAATCGCTGCGGATGGACGGATATTCATAAAAGCACCTCCTGCTCCTGTGTGACCTATACATAATAGTAAAATTCTAATTATATTATATCCATATTGTGCAATATAGTCAACTGAGCTATAATGAATTGTATTTACTTTCAGAAGAAAAGGGTTAAATATAGATCTCAGCGCACTTTAACACTTGCATCTGCGCTGGCGTAATTGTTTGTTGTTCTCGTGGAACCGCCCAATAAGAATCCAGAAATTCCAGAAACTCGTTATAAACTGAAACTGGTTACGATTATACTTCATGGTTGTGGTCATGGGAATATGCGTTAATGGCGGTTCGGTATAAACCGGTACGTTCATCGTTACCCTGTCATAAGCCCGGAGTTCCCCTACAAACAAACCATTCCGATATGAAAAAGGACGCTGCCGCCTCTGGGTGAGAGGTTGCAGCGTCTGGACGAAGAAGCCGCCGAAGTGGTGCGCCATATCTTCTCCCTCACGCTGGAGGGATATGGGCCTTATAATTCATACTTTGCCCCTGGAATGTTGCTATATGCAGGTTGGTTGAAGTTTATAATTCATATATAAAAGACCAGCGCCACTCAAAGTTTCTGGTCTTTCGCATGATGATGAATTGTTAATTCTCTTTTAATGAAGCAATCCATGCTTGGATTGCTTCCACCAGTACATACTGCTGACGCAAAACAGCCATACCTGTTGCGGGAATACTGGGTTCATTTTCTTTTTTCTGTATATTATATTCCAGATAGGATTTTAAGGTACTAATATTTTCCTCAATTTCTGCTATACACGATTCTTGTTTTTCAGGTGGCAAGGAATCCAAATTCACAATAACTGCGTTGAAGTCTAGAAAAATGTTAATAGGTTTTTCAGAAATCTCAAACATGAGCCGTTCAAATTCTGCTTCTCCGGCATCCGTCAGGGAATAAATCACTTTTTCTGGCATCTTCCCTTCTTTTACGATTTCGCCTCGGATTAGCCCCTTTTCTTCTAGCTGAATGGCTTTTTTATAAATGGATGGAGTGCTGATTTTTACCCATTTGGATATGTTTCTATATTCTACTAACTTTTGAATATCGTAGGCACTCATTGGCTCCTTTTTCAATATTCCCAATACAATTAAATCTATGGTTGCCATGTGGAATCACGTCCTTTCGCTATGTTTTCTGAATAAAAGAACACCGTCAAATTCACTATAAAATATAGTATTGTGTTTTATACTTTTTGTCAAGATAAATTGACTCACTTCTCTTGACATATACTATAAATTATAGTACTATTATTTATACAGTGTAGTACTGTATCCTACACTACTGTAAATTATACCTGAAGAAACGAAAGGAGTTTTAACAATGAATGAACGCAACAACAAACTTGAGCTTTTGGGCAGTGCGCCTATCCCCAAAGCTCTAATGGCTCTCGGCATACCGATTATGATTGGGATGTTGATCAATGCACTCTATAATCTGGTGGATGCCTATTTTGTGGCTGGTTTGGGAAAAAGTCAAATGGGTGCTATTTCTGTCGTATTTCCGTTGGGACAAGTTGTGGTTGGTTTAGGTCTTATGTTCGGTAACGGAGCCGCATCCTATCTGTCAAGACTATTAGGGCGCGGAGATAAAGATACCGCCGATAAAGTGGCAAGCACTGCACTGTATAGCAGTATTCTGATTGGTGCTATTATCATCCTACTTTCTACGATTTTCCTTAAACCAATTTTGGGAATGTTGGGCACGACGGAAACGATTATGCCGTATGCCTCGACATATGCAAGAATTTATGTGCTGTCCTGTATTTTCAACGTGTTTAATGTAACAATGAACAACATTGTAAGCAGCGAGGGTGCAGCAAAGACGACCATGTGCGCCTTGCTGCTGGGAGCCGTATTGAACATCGGATTAGACCCTCTTTTCATTTATATTTTGGACATGGGAGTAGAAGGTGCAGCAATCGCCACAGCAATTTCGCAAATGGTATCCACGCTTGTTTATCTCACCTATGTTCTTCGCAAAAAAAGCGTATTTACGTTCAGCATAAAAGAGCTTTCTCCTACGAGGCAAATGATGACGGAAATTTTAAAAATTGGAGTTCCCACTTTGGTGTTCCAACTGCTGACAAGTCTTTCGATTGCGCTAATTAACCGCGCGTCCAGCAATTATGGCGATTCGGTCATTGCAGGCATGGGGGCGGTTACGCGAATTACTTCTATGGGAACGCTTGTTGTCTTTGGGTTTTTGAAAGGGTTCCAGCCTATTGCTGGATTCAGCTATGGGGCAAAGATGTTTGATCGCTTGCGCGAAGCAATCAAAACCTCAATCATTTGGTCTACAAGTTTCTGCTTAGTCGTAGGTTTGGTGATGGCTGTTTTTTCTACGCAGATTATCTCTCAATTTACTAAGGGAGATACTCAAATGATTTTAGTGGGTCAAAAATCACTGTTTGCAAATGGGATCACATTCATTCTTTTCGGTTTCTACACGGTATACTCCTCTCTGTTTCTTGCTCTGGGCAAGGGGGCGGCAGGTTTCTTTTTGGGAGCATGCAGACAAGGCATCTGCTTTGTTCCTGTCATTTTGCTGTTGCCTATGGTATGGGGAATGAACGGAATCCTATATGCCCAGCCCATCGCAGATGTGATTTCCGTAGTAATCACTGTATTTATGGCGTTACACCTTCATCGGGAATTGTCTATGGCTGAAAAACAGGTTGGGTCCAATTCGGAAATGTAAAGAGGCGAAGAAAAAACGTCAGCTTGCTATACGGTAGTAAAAGAAGAAAACTAAGCACAGAGGAAGATAAGATGAAGATAGAATGGATTTTATGTCCCTTTTGTGGAAGCAAAACGCGGTTGAAAATTCGCAATGATACAATACTGGATAATTTTCCGTTATATTGTCCTAAATGCAAACATGAAACCCTGATTGCGGTAAGAAAACTAAATTTATCTATCATCCAAGAGCCAGACGCACAGACGCAGAGCCGGTAATGCACAAAGTAAGTTTACTTGTGATTATCGGTTCTTTTTTATCTTAATATACAACGAGAACCTGCCCCGCCCAACGGCAAAAGAAAAAATCCGTCGTAAAGCAGACACATTTTCACGCGCCTATGAAGCGGCGGCTTTGACAAAATCAAGGCCGCCGTTTCTTTGCATTTATCCTAAACCAACGACGACCTAGCACCGTGTAAATCCACGGCGGCGTATAGGAGGATGCCGCCGTGTCTATGTTTTCCTTTATAAAAAAGGACGCTGCCGCCTCTGGGTGAGAGGTTGCAGCGTCTTTTTGGCATCAGAGGGCGAATGAACTGTCAGACCGAACGGTTCTCAGCAAATTGGATGCTTTTAGCCTGCATTTTCCTGTTCGTCAAGAATGCGCCAGCCGTCCATCAGGTCTGAATTTTCCATAATAAAGGTGTGGGCAGTATCCTGTCCCCACGAGTTATCGTATTTCAGCATCAGATAATCGCTCAGCTCGGTTCGATTTTTGAACTTCAACAAGCGATACGGCTCCTGAAAAGCGACCTTTTCGACGAAATAGACCGCATCCGATGTGGGAAGCATAACGCCGACATGACCGATCATAAGAGAATTGTCCGTTTCAGAGAACTGATCGTGCAGAACTACGGAGACGAGACGGATCTTATCATCATCTACGAAGGAGAGACCGCGTTTCTTCCATTCCTGCTGAATCGTTTTCAAATGGGTAGGAATATCGGTCGTATTGGTGGTTTTAACCGGGGCGAACAGCGCATCAAACTTTTGCCGTTCGTCGCCGCAAAGGGATTCCGGGTCAGAATCCAGTGTTTCATAGTCCATAAACAGGGTGTCCTCGGCTGAGTCAAGGTCTGCCTTGCCCGTGACAGTGATAAAATCACCGAACAGCCCACAAGCGGTAATCCGACAGTTCCAGCCGGGGAAGGTGTCATATTTTTCCGTCCATGCGTCCTGCATGGAGTAAGGATCGTATTTCAGATCCGAAGGCTTGGCATTTTCAAACCCTGTGGTGAGCCATGCCGGGTCCACAGCATTGTTGAACTTTTGCACATGATCCAAGAAGGTCTGTATCCGCAGGTCGGATACGCCGGCATCCTGCAAAAGTTTGGAAAGAAGAGCCTGTGTATCCGAATCTGATAAATTGGAGTATTCGATTTGCTGAAGGACGGGCTGAGAGGTTTTTTGAGTGCAGCCCACTGCCAGAAGCGCACTGCAAAAAAGTGCAGCGGTGCAGACAAGAAAAGTTCGACGTTTCAAAAATGGTCACCTCGTTGTTTTTTTTTTTTTTTTTTTCGGAAAATTTCTTTGAGTGCCGGAGTCTCCACCATAGGCGAAGAGAGCAACGCCGTTGGTCTCGTAACGAATGGTATCACAGATAGACAAAGAAAATCAATGACTTCTGTCGTATTTGACCATATATAATGTTGCGGTATCCATATCCCATACGGCTAACGCCCATTGGGGGAAAGACAATGCGGCAGTTTTCTGAACGATTTTCTTCATGTCGGACACAACAGGAGTATACCCAGGTTGGAATAAGAATTTTCCGTTTTTTCCGAATGGAAGGCTCAAATCGCTTTCCGGATAGACGGAGGATACCAGCTTGCGAAGCGCGGCACGGCAATCCCATAGATTTCCCCATGCTGCAGTGGGAGCCTGAAGAAACGCCTCGTCCACATTATAATAGGCCGCAATCGTGATGTGCGTGAGGCTTTCCTCCGTATAGGATTTGAAGAGCCAAGAAGACCGATAGGGCATCTTTTTCAGACCGATTTCACAGAGATAATGCTGCTCCTCAGAGATGGGTTTCTTCTTTTTCATACATTCCCTCGCTTGTATAACGGCAGGCAGATGTTCTTCGGCGGGGCTTCTTCCGAGGCAACACCAAAACCCACACGACACAATCGTGTGGGTTTTGGTGTCTTATGGGTCGAGAGAGCAGGAACTGTTCTCAATTATCCATTGCTGCACGAAGCTGTTCGTTTACTTCTTCAACTTTCAGACGAGACAGAATGAAGGTGATGATTGCATCCAGAGCGAAGGGAATCACAAGATACATGATCTTCAGCATCGAGATGCAGGATTCGGGCTGAACGGCCAGACTGCTGTCAAAGTGGCTTGCAGCCAGCAGCCAGCCGGTGATTGCGGTGCCAAGACCGCCGCCAAGTTTTACGCCCAGAGAAGTGCAGGAGTACATCGTTCCGTCCACACGCTTGTGCTTCGTCAGCCAAGTGTACTCGGAGCAGGCTGCGATCACGGCGTTCATGTCGCCCTGCCAAGGACCCTGACCCAGAGCTGCGATTGCGGTAAAGAGCAGCATCAAGGTCACATTGCCGCTGCCCATGTAACCGGCTACAGCAACCAGCGCACGAGAAATCGTTGCCAGAGTATAGCTCATTACATTCAGCTTATACATTCCATTCCACTTTGCAACCAAGGTCGGGGTGAACACCAGCGCGATGATCAGAGGAATGTTGACTGCCCAAGAGAATACACCGAACAGATTCTGGTTGCCAAGGATGTAGGTTGCATAGTAGGTGCCCATGCTGATCATGGCACCGTAGATCTGCTGCAAAATGTAGGTGCCGCAAATCATCATATAATATTTGTTGCCAGCAAGCAGCTTTGCAGCCTGAACCAGATTGTACTTTTCGTCCTGCTCGATTTCCTTTTTGTCGGTGGTATCCACCAATTCGCCTTCCGGCAGTTCCTTCACGGAGAAAACGGAGAGGGTGTTGACAAGCAGACCGGCGATGGCGTAGATGATTGCAACAGTGCGCCAACCGGCAGCACCACCGCCCAATGCCGTAACAGCACCCAGCGTGATGGACTGGATGAGCAGGCTGGTGGCAAAGGCGAACATGAAGCGGTAAGAACCCATCTCGACCTGCTCTGCGCTGTTCTTCGTGACAAGAGCGGTCAGGGCAGAATAAGCGATGTTGTTGGCGGTGTAGAACACGGCGTTCAGCAGCGTGTACGCAATCAGGAACCATGCGTACTGTGCAAACGGACCGAGATTCGCGGGAATTGCAAAAATAGCCACCAGCGTGATGGCGCAGCCGATGTAGCCGTACAGCATCCACGGACGAGCCTTGCCCATCTTAGAGTGCGTTTTGTCGATCAAAGAGCCAAAGAAGATGTCGGTTACACCATCCAGCAGCTTGGAGACTGCGATCAGGGTGCCGACAATGCCAGGGTTCAAACCAACCGTGTTGGTCAGATAGATCATTACAAAGGATGACAGGAATGCGTATACCACGTTGCCTGCAATATCACCTGAACCATAGCCGACTTTGTTGTACCATTTCAAATAGCGTTTCTCCGTCATTTTCCGATTCTCCTCATTTACTTCGATTTTACAAGGCGTACGCTTTTTCGGCAAGATGTCAAATTCTCTTGCGTTTTGTCTGAAAGTATTATAAAATTTATATTGACAAAATCATATTGAAAAAATGGAACAAAGTATGCACAAAATCACACAGTTTGTGAAAATCAGACAGAACGCATTCCGATTCCGGCGAAGTCTTTAAGAAAGAAGATGGTATTGAGATGTATTTCAACTCTGGCTACTTAAACAACTCTCGTCTTGATTTCAAGGATTACACAAAACCGTTGGTGGTAGGAAGCTGCGGCACCTACCGCCTGAAAAAGCGTCCCATGCTGCCGACATACTGGAAGAAGGGCCGCAGAGACTATCAGATCTTATATGTGGCATCGGGCAAGGCGCATTTCTGGTTTAATGGAATCGAGGAAATCGTTGACTCCGGCCACATGGTTCTTTACAAGCCCAAAGAGGTTCAAAAGTACGTTTACTATGTCGAAGATCACCCGGAGGTGTTCTGGATTCATTTTACTGGCTATGACGTTAAGAACATTCTGGAGTACCATGGTATCTCTTTGAATCAGCACGTCTTTTACAGTGGAACCCTGCCGGAATATAAGATGTCGTTCCGAAAAATAATTCGGGAACTTCAGCAATGCGAATACGGGTATGAAGATTACATCGCTTCGTCGTTCAACAACATTCTGCTGCTTGTCAGCCGCCAGCAGCAGAACGGCGAAAACTATACCGTGACGATCCCCGAAGAAATCGAGATGGCGGTTTCTTATTTTAACGAAAACTACAATACGAAGATCAGCGTGGCGCAGTATGCCGAATCGCTGCATATCAGTACGAACTGGTTCATTCGTAATTTCAAACAGCACATGAAGATGAGTCCGGCGCAGTACCTTCTCTCTTTGCGGATGGTCAACGCACAGAGCTTGTTGGAAAATACCGATTACAGTGTCGGTGAAATCGCTGAGATCGTGGGGTACGATAACCAGCTTTATTTTAGCCGGGTGTTCAAAAAGGAGTATGGCA
>ENA-OXDZ01000242-OXDZ01000242.1-human-gut-metagenome-genome-assembly--contig:-NODE-242-length-17011-cov-13.3801_pt1 | contig 17011 bp, 10 predicted proteins | sample MGYA00249354_ERZ652241 | MGnify/ENA primary metagenome ERZ652241 (study PRJEB26925, sample SAMN05826513) | human gut metagenome | biome: ENVO:2100002; feature: ENVO:00000062; material: ENVO:00002003...
TTCGACACAGGTCAAAAACCTTTTCGACTAAGGGCGAAAAGGTAAGGAGTGGTAGTAATAGCTGTTAATGCCTGTGTATTTGTTGATTAATTGATATTGTAGCCTCCTTGTTTTTTACTTAAATGTGTGGATGTGAAACCGGGGAGGCATGGCCAACCCAAATCAGGACGAGACAGGGTGAAGGCAAATTTTTGAGGTGAAGGCAGTCCGGATGTCTGTCTTCACCTTTGTGTGATATGATAATCAAAAGGTTTCAAGGGGGGGTGAAGCTGAAATGATTCATATCTGCCAATATGTGAACTTCGATGGTAAATTAGAAACGACCGTCATATCATCATGTTTCTTGTGTGAGGATTGGTGATATAATATACAGGTATGACAGTTGTTTCCGTTATATCATGTAGAGATCGATTTTGTTTATATATTTAATGTACGCATGTACATTAATTTCAGATATGTAGGGCTTTGGGGTAGTTCCTCTATAAATATCAGAGTTTGTCTCGTAAATAAGCATTTTCGTACAGGATAGCTTATCTTGTTGATAAGAAAGAATATAGAAAAGGAAAAAATATTAAGGAAAAGGATTGTCGGTTGAAAAGTTATGCGTATTTTTGCCAAGAGAAAATCGTACGCAATGGTATTTGATTATAAGATTTAGAAGACGTACGTGTTATTTGATTGATTTATTTACACTTTAGTATTAATATTAAATTATTTGATTATGAACAAAAAGTTTTCTACTCTTTTGGCAGGGGTTGCATTGTTAGGTGCGATGTCTGCTAATGCAGGGAATCCTGTAACATCTTTGCAGAAAACGGGTAATGGCTTGTATCAATTGAAAGCTGCTGATGGAGTGTTAGCGATGACTCCGGAAGGTGCTTTAAAATTGGAAGCAACTACTGAATCTGCAAATTTAGCAAGTACATTGTGGTGTGTTGAAGTAACTGAAGAAGGTTACGGTAAAGCTCCTATCTTTGATTTTACAAACAAAGCTACCGGTCAGCGTCTGGATATCCAGTATGCTGGTACTCTGTTGGAAGGTTTGGCTGAAAAAACGCCTTCTTATACGGACGTAGAAACGGCAAATGATTCTACTCGTGTCGGTGGTGAAATCTCTGGTTGGGCATACTTGAACCAGTATACATCTATTCCGGCAGCAGAACAAGCTGGTAAGACATTGTATTCTTATTTTAAAGCTGACTCTGTAATCGGTTTGGTTGCTAACGGAACAAATATTCAAGTGAAGAAGTTAGGTGCAGCTGATGCTTATAATGATGCAGCTACTGGTACTGAATTAACGACGTTTATTCTTCAAGAAGCCGATATGATTCGTTTGCAGGCTCCTGAAATCAATACAATTTTGGGGTTGCAAGCTGCGGATAAGGGGGTTGCTTTGACATTTACACCGGATGAACAGGGCGAAAAGGTTGCTGTCGCCAACCCGTTCAATGGAAAGAATGCTGGCAAATTCTTGGCTGAAGCTATTTCTGGTGATAATGATTATGTATTTGTGTTGACGGCAGATAGTTCTTATCTGCGTGTTGATACTGCTATCGTTAACGAAAGCGGTGAGAGATTCCGTGCATTCAAGTGGTCTGATCTGAGCTATGCTAAACGTCAGGCAAGTACTGCTGCTACAAAGCCGACTTCTGCTGCAGACTCTATTTCCAAAGTAACAGGTCTTTCAGATCAGTATAAGTTCGCATTCTCTTACTATCCTTCAAAAGATAGCTTGGTAATCCAGGTTAAATCTGCAATGGATTATGATCCGAAAACTGCTACTAATGGTTCTGATTGGATTGATGATGCTGCTGCAACTGTGCTTCCTACAGCTGCTGGTACGAAAGGTGAGAACAACTTTGTAACTGTTCAGGATTTGATCAAAGATAAAGTACGTATTGTAACTATCTATGACAAGAAGGAAACTGATATTTCTTTGGGTTATAAAGGCTGTGAAGCCGTTTACAACGGTCGTACTTCTGTTGAGGACGGTTTGTATTTCATCATGAATCAGAAGGGGCAATATTTGGCTTCTCCGATCCATGTAAATGGTGGCGAAGCTACTTGGGTAACAGTGAAGGCTGACGAACAGTTGACAGCTCATATGCCGGCTTATCAGTGGGTTGTGTTGAAAAAGAACACGGCTGATAAGGTAAAGGCTTATTCTCCTGTTACTATCACAAACCGTGAGTTCGCAACCGAATTGTCTGCTACAGCTCAACTGATGTTGAATGAAGGTGCTAAATATATGTATACTTCTGCTGCTACTGATATTAATATCAAGGCAACGGACTCTTTGATCTTTGTACAAGTAAAAGATGCCGAAGGTGTTAAGGGTAATGCAGCTTTGATCGCTGAAGCTTATCAGGATTCACTGTTAGGTTATAAGAATATCCCGGACGCTAAGTTCTTATTGGATGAATATACATTCAAATATCTGCATCCGTATGCAACAGGCGAAAACAGCAAGTATTTAGCTAAGGGTGCTGGTAAAGATTCTTTGCTGAATGTATTGAACGGTAAAGATGCATTCCGTCTGATTGAAGACGAAATTGCTGATTATGGTTATACAGTAACGGCGGATGTTGCAAAACGTGTTGGCATCAAACAGTTGCGTAGAACAGAATATGCAATCTCATTGAAAGATGCTTATATGGACGAAGCTAAGGAAGACAAGTATGCAATGTCAGCTTACGCTGATCCTATCGATTATTTCTTCTTGAAAGAAAATAACCATTATGAAGGTGAATGCTATTATGCAATTGTGAAGGCTAATAGTAATGCAATTTCAAATGTTAAAGCTGGTGTAACGGATGATATTCTGGATGCAACAGTTAAGGTACAACCACTGGGAGAAACCAGAACTTCTGCATTTGCAATCAATCCTGATAAGACTCCGTTGTATCGTCGTTTCAATAATGCAAATCTTGGTGAAGCTGATGGCCGTGATACTTTGAGATTCTATGAAAACGTACGTCATGAATATCTGATGGACGAAAATAATAAGGAAGGTGGCTTGACAGACGAATTCGTTAACTATGTTGGTATGTGGACTGCAGACAAAGCAACAGGCTTGGCATTCCAGATTGATACAACTTGGGTAGTTCGTGGACGTGGCTATATCAAACCTCAGTACCTGATTTCTGTTGCTCATAATGATTTTGCAGGTATCGAAGGAACTCCTTGTACTGAAGATGGTCCGCATATTACACCTGACGGACAGATTACAGACGATCCTATGGCTTGTAAGCATGCTCATCCGGCTATCCCAGGATTCGAAAGAGCTAAATATATGGTAAGCTTCCAGGATTCTGTTGCAGTTTATGGTCAAGACAAACCGTATGCAGACGTAGCTGGTGGTTATACTCGCGTTGGTTTCGTTGAAGGTATCCGTGTTGCTGATACATTGTGGATCTTGCCGGCTCAATATAGAAGCGTGGCTAACGACAAAGTAAACTTTGCAACTCTGCAAGCTTATAATGATTCTGTTGTGGCTAAGGGTCTGCCTGCTATCAAGAATCTGTTGACTGAAGATGTTCATAAGAACTACGTATGGTCATTCCGTTATGTACATCCTGAAAAGGCTAACAATGTAACAGAAGAAGGTCTTGAAAACTCATTCTTGTTCGAATCGAACATTTGGCCGAATTCTGCAACTACCGTTAATGAATCTATCGCTCCTACAGAAAAAGCTGCATGGCTGAAGATTCAGAATGGTTGTGTAGTTTTGACAGATGATAAATCTACATTCGCTAATGCTAAGACTGGTGGTGATGGTGCTTTGGTTTTCAATGTTGAGAATAAAGAAAACGATCAGTTGGCTACAGATAACGAAACTATTACAACATCAGAAGTAACAGTGATTGCTGGTAACGGAAACGTTCAGGTAGTTGGTGCTGAAGGCAAGAAAGTTGTTATCACTAACATCTTAGGCCAGACAGTTGCTAACACAGTTATCACTTCTGACAATGCTACAATCGCTGCTCCTCAGGGTGTAGTTGTAGTAGCTGTTGAAGGCGAAGAAGCTGTTAAGGCTATCGTTAAATAAGTTCGATGCATTTATTAATTAAATAAATCGATTGCTCCTCTTCTCGTGAGAAAAGAGGGCAGAAAACAAATAAGCCTTTCCGGTAGAAATATCGGAGAGGCTTTTTGTGCATATATACGAGTGGTATGATTGGGGGAATTTGAAGAAGTCGGAGCTGCTTATCTTCCGGAGAATGCGATATTTGAAAATAACCCTGTATAATCGTCCAAATACGCGATTCTGACAGGGTTTAGGGGTGTCAGAATGTGAATGTTTTTCTGACCTGTTGATAACTTTTTGTTACTTTTCCCATATATTTCTTGGCGGTTAAATTAGGAAATGTGTACTTTTACCCTCCAATAGGGTGATGTATGTGCAAATCAACCAACTACAGGCCCTTATTTTAAGGAAAAGTTTAACATGAAGTAGCGAAGAAATGGAAGAAAAAGAAGTCTGTTATCATGTGCCGGTAATGCTTCATGAAAGTTTGGAAGGACTGGACATTCAACCATCCGGAGTGTATGTCGATGTTACCTTCGGAGGTGGAGGGCATTCGCGTGAAATCTTGAACCGGCTGAATGACGAAGGGGAGCTTTATGGATTTGATCAAGATGCCGATGCGGAGAAAAACATTCCGGCGGATTCCCGTTTTGTATTTGTCCGCAGTAATTTTCGTTACTTATATAACTTCATGCGTTATCATGGTGTAGCGGGTGAGGTCGATGGGTTGTTGGCCGACTTGGGCGTTTCTTCCCATCATTTTGATGACAAGGATCGCGGGTTCTCTTTCCGTTTCGACGGAGCGTTGGATATGAGGATGAATACACGGGCTGGACAAACTGCGGCGGATATTGTTAATACATATACGGAAGAACAGTTGGCAGACTTGTTCTATCTTTACGGAGAATTGAAAGTGGCACGCAAGCTGGCCTCCGTCTTGGTGCGCAGCCGCGAAATAAAGAAGATAGAAACGATCGCCGACTTTTTGGAAGTGATAAAGCCCTTTACGGGAAAAGATAAGGAGAAGAAATTCCTGGCTCAGGTATTTCAGGCCTTGCGTATCGAGGTGAATGATGAAATGCGTGCCTTGCGCGAGATGTTGCAACAGACGCTGCAAGTGTTGAAACCCGGCGGACGTCTGGTTGTCATCACCTACCATTCTTTGGAAGACAGGTTGGTGAAGAACTTCCTGAAGACGGGTAACTTTGAAGGAAAGGCGGAGCAGGACTTCTTTGGAAATATAAGATCTCCGTTTCGCCTGGTAAACAATAAGGTGATTGTTCCGTCGGACGAGGAGATCGAACGGAATCCCCGCTCCCGGAGTGCCAAGCTAAGAATTGCGGAGTTGGATAATAGAGTCTGATAACTTTCAACAGAAAAAGTATGGCAATGGAAACGAAACAGAAGGAAAAGAAGAAGGAGAATCGTTTTTCTTTTTTGTATATATTGGGGGGTGGGATCCTGAAAGAGGATTTCATTGTCAGGCATACGAAGATGATCGTGCTTGTTGTCGTACTGATATTCATATTTATCGGTAACCGATATGTCTGTATGCAGCGGTTGCGTGAAATCGACCGCTTACAACAGCAATTGCGCGATGTGCGGTTCGAGGCGCTGTCCATTTCTTCGGAATTGACAGGCAACAGCCGTCAGTCGCAGATTGAACTGTTGATAGAAGAACAGGGTATAGAATTGGAAGCGGCGAAGAATCCGCCGTATGAATTGTATAAGTAAAAGATGGCTGAAGAAGAGATCGGATCAAAAGAACAAGCTCCTAAGAGTAACCGGATTTTATTCTGTTACTTCTTTATCGTGCTGTTGCTCGGATTGGTAGCAATAGGCATCTTGGTGCGTGCCTTCGATACGGCTTTTGTGGAAAGGGAGACTTGGATGAAGGTGGCCGAGAGCCAGAAGCGTCCGAACCGCCTGATCTATCCCAGCCGTGGAAATATCTATTCTTCCGACGGCAAGCTGATGGCGACCAGTGTGCCTTGCTTTTATCTGTATATCGATTTCAACGCAGACTGCTATACCCATCCGACCAAGAAGTGGAACAGCTTGGATACGCTTCTGAAAAGTAAACATAACGGGATCGACTCCCTTTCTTTTTACCTTTCCCGCAAATTGAAAGACAGGACGCCTGTCGGATATAAGAATTACCTGCTGAATGGTCTGAAGAAGAAAAGCCGCCAGTTCCCCGTTTGTGACGGTAAAGTTTCCTATTCCGACTTGAAGGAAATAAAGAAATTCCCGTTCTTCCGTTTGGGACGGTTCAAGAGCGGCTTCTACACGCGGGAGATGGTCGAACGGCAGAAGCCGTTCGGGACATTGGCCTCCCGTACGATCGGCGACACGTTCCGCGATATCGATCCTAAAACAGGACTGACAAAGGGAAAGAACGGTCTGGAATTGCAATACGATACTTTGCTCCACGGCGTAGCCGGCCTGAATTCCGTACGTCGTCTCGGTGGAGGATGGACGAATGTCGTAGAGGTCGATCCGGTGGAAGGAATGGATATCCGCACGACGATCGACATCAATATCCAGGATATAGCCGAGAAGTCGTTGCTCGACATGCTGAAAAAGATCGACGCTGCATCGGGTACGGCTGTCGTCATGGAAGTCGCGACAGGCGAGGTGAAAGCCATTACCAACATGGGGCGTATTCGTGAAGGCGTCTACGGCGAGGATACCAACCATGCCGTGGCAGACGAAACGGAACCCGGTTCGACCTTTAAAGTCGCCTCCATCATGGTGGCGCTTGAAGATGGTGTCTGCCAGCCCGGCGATACGGTCGATGTCGGCAACGGTATCTATATGTATAAAGGAGCCCGTATGACGGATCATAATAACCATAAAGGCGGTTACGGCCGTATTTCGGTGGAACAGGCTATTTGGTATTCCTCCAATATCGGGGTGGCCAAGACGATCCTGAAAGGATATGAAAAGAATCCGACTAAGTATGTGGAAGGGCTTTACCGTATCGGTTTGAATGAAGACCTCCGTCTGGAAATCCCTGGAGCGGGCCGTGCTAAAATCCGCCGGCCGGACGACACTGTGCGCTACTGGTCGAAGACTGCTCTGCCGTGGATGTCTTTCGGGTATGAGACTCAGATCCCGCCGATTTATACGCTTGCCTTCTATAATGCGATTGCCAACAACGGTAAGATGGTGCGTCCGATCTTTACAAAAGAAATCATGCACAACGGCAAGACCGTGCAGAGCTTCTCTACTGAAGTGATCCGGGAATCCATTTGCTCGGAGCGTACGCTGAATATGATAAAGGATATGTTGTTAGGCGTAGTGGAAAAAGGAACCGGCAAGGCTGTCCATTCTGACTTTGTCCGTATTGCCGGTAAAACCGGTACGGCCCAGATCGCTTCGGGAGGTGTTTACCGCCAGGCTGGCCACCAGGTCGCCTTCTGCGGCTATTTCCCGGCCGACGAACCGAAATATTCCTGCATCGTCGTGATCCGTCAGCCGCGCAACGGCTATCCTTCGGGGGGCACGATGTCAGGCGGCGTAGTGAAGGCGATAGCCGAGAAGGTCTATGCCAGCCATATGTCATTCGATATCCGCGACATGGAAAAGGATTCATTGGCAGTGACGTTGCCGCAGCCGAAAGCCGGTGAACGGGGAGCGTTGGAATATGTTTTGGACAAACTCGATATAGAGGCCGATAACGACAGTATCGAAACCCAATGGGTGACGGCTAAGCGTGAGGACGGCAGGGAAGATGTGGAACTGAAAGATATCCCTATCCGCGAAGGATTGGTGCCGAATGTGATCGGCATGGGAGCGAAAGACGCCGTTTACCTGTTGGAAAGCGTTGGATTACGGGCTTCGTTGAATGGTATGGGGCGGGTATCTTCTCAATCCGTATCTCCCGGTTCACGGGTTTCGAAAGGACAAACTGTTTCATTAACATTAAAATAGGCTATGGAACTAAAAGAACTTATTCATCCGTTGGAAGTGCTTGAGGTCGTAGGAAACACCGACGTGGAGATCTCCGGTATTCAGTCTGATTCCCGTAAAGTGGAAAAAGGCTTTTTGTTTGTGGCAGTTCGGGGTACGACCGTAGATGGCCATGATTATATCCAAAGCGCGATCGGGAAAGGGGCTGCCGCAATCGTTTGCGAGGAAATTCCTGCTCTTTCGGATGAAGACATACAGGTATCCGAAAGCAAACCGGTTTTTATCCGGGTGAAAGATTCGGCGGATGCTTTAGGCAAATCACTTTCTGCCTGGTATGAGAATCCTTCGGACAATCTGATATTGGTTGGAGTGACCGGCACGAACGGAAAGACGACAATTGCGACGCTCCTGTACGAGATGTTCCGGAAGATGGGGCATAAAGTAGGATTACTCTCTACCGTTTGCAATTATATCGATGGCGAAGCAATCCCGACTGATCATACGACGCCTGACCCTGTCACCCTTCATAATCTGATGGCTCGGATGGTGGAAGCCGGTTGCGAGTATGCTTTTATGGAAGTCAGTTCGCATTCGATCGACCAAAAGCGTATCAGCGGCCTGTCGTTCAACGGAGGTATCTTTACCAATCTGACGCGTGATCACTTGGATTATCATAAGACAGTCGAGAATTACTTGAAAGCCAAGAAGAAATTCTTCGATGATCTGCCTGCTTCGGCTTTCGCACTTACGAATGCGGACGACAAAGCCGGTCTTGTCATGTTGCAGAATACGGCTGCCAGGAAGCTGACCTATTCGCTTCGCACATTGGCCGATTTCAAAGGAAAGATATTGGAATCCCATTTCGAAGGGACTGAAATGCTGGTTAACGGGCGTGAGGTGATGACACGCTTTGTCGGCCGTTTCAATGCCTATAACCTGTTGGCAGTGTATGGAGCTGCTGTTTCGTTAGGCAAAGATCCGGAAGAAGTGTTGGTGGTGTTGAGCGATCTGCATTCGGTTTCCGGTCGTTTCCAGACGATCCAGTCTCCATCGGGATATACGGCAATCGTGGACTATGCCCATACGCCTGACGCATTGACGAACGTGCTCAACAGCATCCATGAGGTGTTGAACGGCAACGGCCGTGTGATCACGGTCGTTGGCTGTGGCGGCAACCGCGACAAGGGAAAGCGCCCGATCATGGCGAAGGAGGCAGCCAAGTTGAGCGACCAACTGATCCTGACCTCCGACAATCCCCGTTTCGAGGAACCGGATGAGATCATTAAAGATATGGTTGCCGGCCTGAATGCTGCCGATATGGAACATACGCTCTGCATTACGGACCGTGCGCAGGCGATCAAAACAGCCACTATGCTCGCCAGGAAAGGTGACGTGATCCTGGTTGCAGGCAAGGGCCATGAAGATTATCAGGAAGTAAAAGGCGTGAAGCATCATTTTGATGACCGGGAACAGTTAAAAGAAATATTTAAGAGTTGAAAGGTGAAAGTTGAAAGTTATATTCAGCAGTATTTAACTTTCAACTCTCAACTTTCAACTGAAAAACGAAGTTTTTTATGTTGTATTATTTGTTTAATTATTTGGATCAGCTCGATTTTCCGGGGGCCGGTATGTTCAAGTATGTATCATTCCGTTCCGCCCTGGCATTGATCCTGTCCTTGTTCATCTCGACGGCTATCGGACGCCGTATCATCGACAAGCTGCAAATGTTGCAGATCGGCGAGACGGTGCGTAACCTCGGCCTGGAAGGGCAGATGAGTAAGAAAGGGACGCCGACGATGGGAGGTATCATCATTATCATTGCGATTGTGGTGCCGACCTTGCTTTGTGCGAAGCTGACCAATATCTATGTGATCCTGATGCTGGTGACGACCATCTGGTTAGGGGCGTTGGGATTTGCCGACGACTATATCAAGGTGTTCCGGAAGAACAAGGAAGGCATGCACGGCAAGTTCAAGATTATCGGACAGATCGGTCTGGGGTTGATCGTCGGCCTGGTGCTTTTTATGAGTCCGGATGTGGTAATCAAGGAGAACATGGAAGTGCGGCATGACAATGTGATCGAGGAAGTCCGTTACCATACGGTTGAAAAGAAGTCGACCAAGACGACGATCCCGTTTGTGAAGAACAACAATTTCGATTATGCGCAGTTGGTCAACTGGGCAGGCGAATATAAGGAAGAGGCAGCCTGGCTGGTCTTCGTCCTGATGGTGATCTTCGTGGTGACGGCCGTGTCGAACGGGGCGAACCTGACGGACGGCCTGGACGGTCTGGCGGCGGGAAGCTCGGCGATTATCGGGGTGGCACTCGGAATACTTGCGTATATGTCGTCGCACTTCGAGTTCGCCTCTTTCCTGAATATCATGTTCATTCCGGGGGCGGAAGAACTGGTGGTGTTTGCGGCTGCCTTTATCGGGGCAACGGTCGGATTCTTGTGGTACAATGCTTATCCGGCACAGGTGTTTATGGGGGATACGGGTAGCTTGACGTTAGGCGGTATCATCGCTGTATTCGCAATCATTATTCGGAAGGAATTACTGATCCCGATCTTGTGCGGCATCTTCCTGGTGGAGAATCTCTCCGTCCTTATGCAGACGTTCTATTTCAAATATACGAAAAAGAAATATGGTGAGGGACGGCGCATTTTCAAGATGGCTCCCCTTCATCACCATTTCCAGAAGCCCGGTAATGCGGGAATACAGGCTTTGATACAGAAACCTTTTAACGTGGTGCCCGAATCGAAGATCGTGGTCCGGTTTTGGTTGATCGGTATCATCCTGGCAGTTATAACGATTGTGACGTTAAAGATGAGGTAAAGTGATTTATGATTTATAATTTGTGATTTATTATCGACGCATAAATCATAAATTATAAATCATAAATGAATAAAGAAATCATAAATCAAATGAAGAAAAGGATTGTTATCTTAGGGGCCGGTGAAAGTGGCGCAGGTGCCGCCGTGCTGGCAAAGGCGAAAGGATTCGATGTGTTCGTTTCCGATTTCTCGTCCATCAAACCCAAGTATAAGGATATGCTGGATGCCCACGGTATCTGTTGGGAAGAGGGCCGGCATACCGAAGCCGACATCCTGAATGCCGACGAAATCATCAAGAGTCCGGGGATTCCCGACAAGGCTCCTATCATAAAGAAACTGAAGGAGAAAGGTACGCCTATCATCTCCGAGATAGAATTTGCCGGACGGTACACGGATGCCAAGATGATCTGTATCACCGGAAGCAATGGCAAGACGACGACGACCATGCTGACTTACCACATCCTCCGGCAGGCGGGAGTGGATGCGGGGCTTGCCGGGAACGTCGGGAACAGCCTGGCCCTCCAGGTGGCTGAAGATCCTCACGCCGTCTACGTGATCGAACTGAGTAGTTTCCAGCTCGATAACATGTACGACTTCAAGGCGGACATCGCCATCTTGCTGAATATAACGCCTGACCATCTGGATCGTTATAACTACGAGATGCAGAACTATGTGGATGCCAAATTCCGCATTATCCGGAACCAGACGGCTGAAGATGCTTTCATATTCTGGAACGACGATCCCATTATTGCCCGCGAAATCGCCAAACGCCATCCGCAGGCAACTCTCTACCCGTTCGCCGAAACTCACGAAGCCGGCGTAAAGGGCTATACGGAAGACAAAAAGATAATAATTGAAACCTCAAACGGAACGTTTACAATGGAAGAAGATTTATTGGCATTATCGGGAACGCATAATCTGTATAATTCGCTGGCTTCTGGTATCGCATCCAAATTGGTGGATATCCACGATGAGAATTTACGGGCTTCGCTGAGCGACTTTACCGGGGTGGAACATCGCCTGGAGAAAGTGGCACGTGTGCGCGGAGTCGATTATATCAACGACTCGAAAGCTACGAATGTAAACTCCTGCTGGTACGCCTTGCAGAGCATGACCACTCCGCTGGTCCTGATACTTGGTGGAACGGATAAGGGAAATGATTATTCCGAAATCGAAGAGCTGGTGAAGAAAAAGGTGCACGCCCTCGTATTCCTCGGTGTGGACAATGCCAAGCTGCATGGTTTCTTCGACGGGAAGGTTCCTGTTATCGAGGATGCCCGTTCGATGGAAGAAGCCGTATCGAAAGCGTATAAGCTGGCCGAAAAGGGAGATACCGTCCTGTTGTCACCCTGCTGTGCCAGCTTCGACCTCTTCAAGAGCTATGAGGATCGTGGCGACCAGTTCAAGGCTTGTGTGCGTAACCTGTAAAGAAAGACGAAGAAATGGATTTAGCAAGTAAACTGTTCAAGGGCGACCGGGTGATATGGGTGATCTTCATGTTCCTGTGTTTGGTCTCGGTGATCGAGGTCTTCAGTGCAACCAGTACGATTGCTTATAAGAATGCGAATCATTGGGCTCCTATTGTACGTCATGCGACTTTCCTGTTGGGAGGTTTCGTGCTTGTACTGTTGATGCACAACATACCGTGCAGGTTCTATTCCTTGTTGAGTTTGCTTTTGCCGGTCTCGATGGTTCTGTTGGCCATTACGCCCTTTGTTGGTGTCGTGGTAAATGGGGAACCTCGTTGGCTGGAAATTCTCGGAATCCGTTTCCAGCCCTCGGAAATAGCCAAGATAGCCGCTATCGGTTATACGGCGTTTATCCTGAGCAAGCGGAATTGGTTCACGGATAAACAGATGTTCTGGTACATCTTGGGAGGCGTTGGAGGTGTTTGTTTTCTGATCTTCTTCAATAACGGGTCGACCGCTATCCTGCTGTTCGCCGTGACTTTCATGATGATGTTCATCGGGCAGATATCCATCGGACGTCTGCTGAGATTGGGCGGTGCGGGTATCATCGGCGTCTTGATGTTAGTGGGTTTTATACGGTTTGCCCCGGACAAGGTGATCGACTTGATGCCGGATCGTGTGCACACTTGGAAAGCACGTATCGAGCGTTTTTCCGATCCGGCGGATGCCGTCAAGTTTGAACCGGGAAGAGCTGTCAGCATTGACGGTGACGACTACCAGGTGGTGCATGCCAAGATTGCACTGGCGCGTGGCGGTCTGTTCGGGAAGTTCCCCGGACATGGGCAGCAACGCGACTTTCTGCCGCAGGCTTACTCGGACTTTATCTATGCCATTATTATAGAAGAGATGGGAATCGTCGGGGGTGTCTTTGTCCTGCTCCTGTATATCATCTTGCTTGTCAGGGTGGGGATGATTGCTCGTAGATGTGATAAGCTCTTTCCTAAATTCCTGGTGCTGGGCTGCGGATTGTTGGTTGTCGTCCAGGCCTTGACGAATATGGCGGTGGCGGTAGATCTGATACCGGTGACTGGACAACCTTTGCCGTTGGTCAGTCGGGGAGGTACGTCGACTGTAATCAGTTGCGCCTATATCGGCATCATCTTGAGCGTTAGCCGTTTCGGGGCCAATATGGGAAATGAGGAAGAAACACCGGAAGAAGGGACTGCTGCTATTGCCGAAGGTGGTACGCTTCCGGAAAGCGAAAGGATCGCGGATGCAACCCTTGATACCGTTTCGGACAAACCGTTCGAAGCGACCGCGAAAGCTCCCGTGGGTGAAGAGAATCCATTGGAGGCCGTGCGGACAATAGAAGAAACAACAACAGAAACTAAAATATGAAACAGTACCGAATCATCATAAGCGGCGGTGGAACCGGAGGGCATATCTTCCCGGCTATCTCCATTGCAAATACCTTCAGGAAACGTTTTCCGGAGGCGGAAATACTGTTTGTGGGAGCTGATGACCGGATGGAAATGGAGAAAGTGCCTGCCGCCGGTTATCGCATCGTGGGGTTGCCGGTTAGCGGCTTCGACCGTGCCCACTTGGCCAATAACATCCGTGTCGCAGGTCGTTTGCTCAAAAGCCTCAAGCTTGCCAAAAAGACGATACGGGAGTTCAAACCCGATATTGCCGTGGGGGTAGGCGGTTATGCCAGCGGACCGACGCTCTGGATGGCTGCTTCCTTAGGAATCCCTACCTTGATACAGGAGCAGAATTCCTATGCAGGTGTCACGAATAAGCTCCTGGCAAAGAAAGCCGGCAAAATATGCGTCGCCTACGAAGGCATGGAGAAGTTCTTCCCGGCCGACCGTATCGTCGTGACCGGCAATCCGGTCCGTCAGGATCTGGAAGAGGCGTCGGACAAGCGTGAGGAAGCCTTGAAGTTCTTCGGCCTCTCCCCGGATAAGAAGACGATTCTGGTGGTTGGCGGCAGTCTGGGTGCACGGACGATCAACCGCAGCATACAAGGAGATCTGGATAAACTTTTCGCTTCGGATGTCGACGTACAGGTAATCTGGCAAACCGGACGCTATTACCATGAAGAAGCCTTGAAACATCTGAAGGCTTACAGGGGAATGCCGATCTGGTGCTCGGACTTCATCACCCGTATGGACTATGCCTATGCGGCGGCCGATCTGATTATCTCCCGTGCAGGCGCCAGTTCTATTTCCGAACTTTGCCTGCTGAAGAAACCGGTGATCCTGGTCCCTTCTCCCAATGTGGCGGAAGACCATCAGACGAAGAATGCTTTGGCATTGGTGGGTAAAGATGCTGCTGTCATGGTGGCCGACAAAGATGCCGAACAGCAATTGGTGTCGAAGGCTCTCGAAATCATCCACGACGACGAACGTCTCCGTGTCTTGGGCCGCAACATCGCGACATTGGCCCAGCACCAGAGCGCGGAACGCATAGTGGACGAGATCGTCAAGATTATCGAAAAGAAAAACCTATGACTTTTTGCCGGAGAAGCTATGGCCTTTGGTGAAAAAAGTTATAGTCTTTTACAAGAAAAGCTATAGCCTTTTCTGAAGAAGATGCCGTTCTTTTATGGCAAATACGGTGGGAAGATCGTATCTTTGTAACAAAGAATAGTAACGAGTAAGAAAATATGGATATAAACAACATAACGGCTGTCTATTTTATCGGGGCCGGCGGGATCGGGATGAGTGCCTTGATTCGTTATTTCCTTTCGAAAGGAAAGAAGGTGGGCGGTTACGACAAGACTCCTTCCGGTCTGACGGAGCAGTTGAATTATGAAGGAGCCGCCATTCACTATGAAGACAATGTGGATCTGATTCCTGACGATTTTACCGATCCGGTAAAGACACTGGTCGTCTATACCCCTGCCGTTCCCGAAGACCATTCGGAGCTTTGCTATTTCCGGGGGAATGGTTTCGAGGTGATGAAGCGTGCACGTGTGTTAGGCGAGATCACTGGTTGCAACCGGGGATTGTGTGTGGCCGGTACGCACGGCAAGACAACGACCTCTTCGATGGTCGCCCACCTGCTGAAACAGTCTCATGTGGATTGCAATGCTTTCTTAGGCGGTATCCTGAAGAACTATGACAGCAACCTGATGCTTTCCGACAAGAGTGACCTGACCGTGATAGAAGCGGACGAGTTCGACCGTTCGTTCCATTGGTTGAAACCTTATATGGCCGTTATTACCGCGGCCGATCCCGATCACCTGGATATCTACGGGACTCCGGAAGCCTATCGTGAAAGTTTCGAACATTTCACCTCGCTGATCCGCCCGGACGGTTGCCTGCTTATGAAACAAGGCATCAACGTCACTCCCCGCCTGCAGGAAGGCGTGAAGTTTTATACTTATACCGGCGCTTTCGACGCAAAAGAACTTTCAACTTTCAACTTTCAACTCTCAACTGGAAGTCCCGACTTTTATGCGGAGAACGTCCGCATCGGAGGTGGCGAAATTTTCTTCGACTTTGTCGGTCCCGATGTCCGCATCCCCGACATACAGCTGGGCGTGCCCGTGAAAGTGAATGTAGAGAACGGAGTTGCCGCTATCGCCCTTGCCTGGCTGAACGGTGTGACACCGGAGGAGATCAAGCATGGTATGGCGACCTTTGCCGGTCCGCACCGTCGTTTCGACTTCCATCTCAAGAAAGAAAATATCGTCCTGATCGACGACTATGCCCATCATCCTGCCGAGCTGAAGGCAAGTATCCTTTCCGTGAAGGAGCTTTATGCCGGACGTAAGGTGACCGGTATTTTCCAGCCGCACCTCTACACCCGTACGCGTGACTTTGCCGCCGACTTTGCCGCCAGCCTCTCGCTCCTGGATGAACTGATACTGCTGGATATCTACCCGGCACGTGAGGAGCCGATACCGGGTGTCACTTCACAGATTATCTTCGATGCCGTGACCATTGCCGACAAGCGGTTGATCCACAAGGAGGAACTGTTGGACGTGGTGGCTGCCGAAGCCGGTAAGCTCGAAGTCGTCCTGATGGTCGGAGCCGGCAATATTGAACTGTTGGTAGATCCGGTAAAACAAATATTGGATAAAAAAGAATAAATCGTGATCCGTATCGTATCCATAATCGTTGCAACACTGTTGTTCTGCTACATCGTGTTTGTCTCCTTCTTCTTTCGGGAAAGCAGGCAGAAGGAGTTGTGCCGTGACCTGCAAGTAGTGGTCGTGGACAGCCTTGACAAGCATTTTGTGAGCGAGAGCGATTTGGTGCATATCCTCAAGAAGGCTGACTTGAACCCGATCAAGAGGCCGATGGACGAGATCAACACCGACCGGATTGAAAACGAATTGCTGAAAAATGAAATGATTGCCCGTGTGGAAGCTTACAAGACTCCTTCCGGCATGATTAAATTGGAAGTGGAGCAAAAAATTCCTATCTTGCGTGTGATAAGTCCGAGAGGCAACTATTATGTGGATAATTTGGGAAGCACGATGCCTGTCAGCCGCCGCTATGTGGCGCACGTTCCGGTTGTGAGCGGATATGTGGAAAAAGAGCTGGCGGTAACCGACTTATACAAATTTGCATTATTTTTGCAGGAGAATGATTTCTGGAATAATCAGATAGAACAGATTTACGTTCATCCTGATAACGAGGTGGAGCTGATTCCGCGGGTCGGTAACCATCGTATCGTACTGGGCTCCTTTGCTGATTTCGAGGAGAAGCTGGACAATCTCCGGCTCTTCTACGAGAAAGCGATCCCGAAGGTGGGGTGGGAGAAGTACAGCATCTGTCTCTTATACACATCTGACGCTGCCGACGATATGCAGTG
>ENA-OXDZ01000267-OXDZ01000267.1-human-gut-metagenome-genome-assembly--contig:-NODE-267-length-16021-cov-10.0195_pt1 | contig 16021 bp, 15 predicted proteins | sample MGYA00249354_ERZ652241 | MGnify/ENA primary metagenome ERZ652241 (study PRJEB26925, sample SAMN05826513) | human gut metagenome | biome: ENVO:2100002; feature: ENVO:00000062; material: ENVO:00002003...
CGGGAGATGAAGTACTCCTCCATCCGGAGCATGACTTCGTTCGTCTCTTTGTCGGTGGCCAGCCAGCTGAAGTCCAGCGGCGTCGGGCCGAAATCATTCTTGCCCATCTCGTTCAGGTCTTTCAGCTCTTCCTCGTTCCGGGTGGAGGGAAGGAAGCGGTCGTTGCCGTTCCGGTGGAAGCCCCACTCCTCGGGCAGAAGATGCGGCACGATGTCGCCGCTGGAGATGATGTTGAAGATGTTGCTCTCGCCCCAGCTCTCTTTCAGGCTGCCGTCGGCGTTGTGGTTGTTGTCGTAGTCCTGCTGCAAGTCGGGGTAGTCCTGCGGGCCGAGGGCCACCGGCGTCGCAAAGGTGTAGACGAAGACATTCTCTCGTTCCAGTCCGGGCAGCTCCCTGTTGACCCGGGCGGCCAGAAGGTTCGCCACCACCGCACCGCGGCTATAGCCGCCCATCCAGAGCTTGACGACGCCCAGCTCTCCCTTTTGCTGAGCTGCCGCCAGATAGTTCTTCAAATCGGCAAACACCTCATGCACCGGGATGATGAAGCCGCTGTGGGCGTGGCCCGTGCCGGTGTGCAGATTGCTCACCCACTCGCCGCCGTAGCCGCCGCCGCGCAGGATGAGCGCCACGATGGTGGTGCGCTTCCCGTTCAGGGTAATGGTCTTGCGGGCCGTGGACCAGCCCACGAAGTCGCCCGCCCTGCCCACATCGACATCATAATAGCGGTATTTCACGTCGCCGAAGCCCAGCTTGGTATAGGCTGCGTCGAGGCTGTTCTCGCGGCCCACGTCCCCGTTGGCCCAGTATTTCGCATCGCTGGCCCATGTATTGAAAGCAGCCGTCACCATGCCCAGCGTCGCCAGCGCCAGCTGGTGATCGTACTGGATGGAGGTGTGCGCAAAAAAACTGTCGCTGTAGTAATATTCGTGCTCGATGTCCATCTGGCTCAGCTCGCTGCGGAAGGACATTGTATAATTGCCTGCCGGGACTGCCCGGCCCACCGTCTGGCTTTTTGCCGCTGCCTCAGCCCGGGGCAGTGCCAGCCCGGGCGCAAGAGCTGCACTGCAAACCAGCGCTTTACAGAAATCACGTCGTTTCATGGTCTTTCCCCCTTGCTGCTTTCCATAAACCTCTGACATTTCTATCGTATAGGTGGTTTGCTATAGTATACCGTATTTTTCCAGCGGATTCAATCATCAACTCTGCCGATCGGGTATATAAAAACCGGGCCGCATCGATGCGGCCCGGTCATTTTCGTATTCTCAGAGAAGCTGCGGGTCCATCCGGCGGCAGAAGTCCACGATGTGCTGGAACATCTGCTCGACCGCCGGAGCCATCGCCGTGGGGCGCTGGACAGCCAGACCCACCACCCGGTACTCTTCCGGCTCGATGGGGTAGATCTTGACCGCCGCCGTGCAGCTGCGCAGCAGCATCCGGGGCATGATGGAGATGCCGAGGCCCGCCTCCACCATGGCGATATTGGACTGGTCGTCGATGACGTGGCAGCGGCGCTCGGTGGAGATGGAGTATTTCTTGAGGAACTGGCGCATCTCGGCGTCGGTGGCGTCGCACTGGACGACAAAGCTCTGGCCGTTCATCAGCTCCGGCGTCATAATGCCGTTTGGCGGTTCGGGCCAGTCCTGCGGCACGATGCAGAGCAGCGGCTCACGGAACAGCTCGGTCAGGTTGAACTCTTCGCGGCAGGTGGCGGACAGGAAGGCCAGGTCCACCTGACCGGTGCGCAGCCACTCCTTCACGTCGTCGTAAGTACCCTGATAGACCTCGACTTCGATCTGGGGGTAGCTTGCCATGAAGCTCTTGAGGATCTGGGGCAGCAGGCCGGCGCAGACCGAGTTGAATGCACCCAGCTTCACCTTGCCCTTTTCCAGGCCGTTGAGGCGGGCGATGCTCTGCTGCAGGGCCTCGTCGCTGTTGAGCACCGCCCGGATGGACGGGTAGAGCGAAGCGCCATAGCTGGTCATGGTCACGCCGTTTTTGCCGCGGTTGAATAAGGTAAAGCCAAGCTCAGCCTCCATCACCGCGATGGCATGGCTGATGGCAGAGGGGGTCAGATGCAGCTGCTGGGCCGCTTTGTTAAAGCTGCCCTGACGCGCGACTGCATCGAAAATTTCGTAAGAAAACAGCGTCATGTCCCTAGCCTCCTTCCGTTTTTCAGTTCGGAGACGCCCGTTCTTCTGTGAATCTTTTTCACCTTGAGGATGCTATGCATCAATTTTCTTTTTGAGTGTACTATCCTATCTCCGCTTTGTCAAGCATCCTAACCTTAATTTTGGACGTTGAGCCAAATTTCTGCTTTTGAAACGCTATTTATAAGGGATATTGCGCCCTTTTCCGTTCCAGTATTTTCCTGTTTTGAACAAAAAGACCGACCGCCCTCCATCCCGGAAAGCCGTCGGTCTTCTGCGTTCTACAGATGTTTTTACTCGAGCACCAGCAGCAGGCTCATCTTGAAGCGGCCCTGCGCCGTGACGCCGTGGAGACCGTTCTTGTCGAGGCGGAAGCTCTCGCCTGCGTTCAGCTCATAATTCTTCTGGATCTTTTCCATTTTTGTACCTCTGACCTCTAAAATTTTTGAAAAAATCACAGGCACAAGCCCCAAAAGCCTATATAAAACAAAAAAGACGGCAAACCGTTTATCTCAACGATTTATCGTCCTTTTGGTGCGCTCGAGGGAACTCGAATCCCTGGCCCTCTGATTAAAAGAATCAAAGGCGCATCATTCGTCGAATCCTAAAAGTACGAAGAAACGCAAATTTGTTCGTATCATCGCAAGATTCATATTTGTACGCACCGCATTATTTGCATACAGCGGAATGCTTTACAACCATTGTCCAGCCATTCAGGTGTGCAAAAAGTGTGCAAAAATGTGCAGACGGGTAAAACAAAGCCCAATAACCACCGGTTTTATGGCAGGGTTTAGGACATCCGAACAGACACCAATTGATATAGAAATGAGGTTCACCATGAACAAACTGCTTTCCTGCCGCTTCAATATGGACACCAACCGGGTGGAAGCCCGGTTCGAGGATGGCACCACTCTTGCCATCGACTGCATCGCCGTGGAGGACGAGTACGGCAGCACCCCGGCACAGCGAGCAGAGCTGGACTGGCTGCTGTATAACAAGCCATTATACAACACCGCAGTCAAATAATCATCTATGCTTAAATGCAGAGGTGATTACAACGAAAACACAGCTCAGAAAATTTGCAGTTCTTAAAACTATTTCCTCGAAAATAGGCGCTTACCTTCATAAAATCGATGCTGTTCCACAAGAAGATGATTTGGATTTTGACGATGAGGAATGGATGGACTATCCAGTAAAACCAACTCTTGCCCACGTCATCCTTGATCTGCTGCTCTCCCCTACATACCGTCTACCCAAAACTGTAACCGTAGTACGCATCTATCGAGATAAAAACATATTCTCCGTCTGTCCAAGGTGCGATGTCTGCATAGAGCGAGAATACCAAGGGTACTGCCATCGATGTGGAAAGTATCTCGACTGGTCAAAACTGGATGATGCAGAGGAAATCTTCATAGGATGGGACGGCGTGGAAGATGATGATCAACCATCTCGCTACGCTACATCATTATGATGTATGCCACCAAAATGCCAATCCACCCGCCCATCGTATTACCGAACACATCATCGAACTCTGCGATGCCAAGTCCCGTAATATACTGGGTGGTTTCAATTGCCACAGACATCACGAAGGGAATCAACAGCACCCACTTTTTCTGAAACCACCTATACAGCCCCGTTCCAAGTGGAATAAGCAGCCAGATGTTATTGATGTCCCCCACTCTCACAGATTGCTCTTTCAAAAACTTCCCAGCATAGGAAAAGAGGACAAAGTTCGTTCTTGCATCCCCTGACTCCCGAAACATCAGTTTTCATAAAGAATAAAAGCTATATAAACAACCGTCCGTACCACGCTCAAACTCTTTGGAAGAGCAATCATCAGCAAGCAGACAACGCAACCCAAAACAACTACCATACACGGGAAGCCATTCAGAAGGTTGTCCACACACGGCATAACGTTACCGTTTCTGTCAAGCAGAATGTTTGCCCTGCCACTACGTTTGATGCCGTACTGCCTTTTAGACAATGCCTTTGGATTGCCATTCGCATCAAAATACATATCCGTATCTGTTGTGCCATCTCTATGGTAGGTACATTTAAGAATAGTATATCCTGCATTGGTAGGGGCAGGGTTGCCATCTGCGTCAAGATAAGTTATCTGCCCGGTGTATCCTTGCTCGTTGCGCTGGTAAAACTCGCCATACTTACCAAGCGAGGACCTTACAGGATTACCATCTGTATCGAAATACTGTTTCCCGACAACGGTACCATTCATATCCCGCTGATATGTCATAATCGCATATCCAGATAAAGTACATACCGCACGACCGTCTTTATCGAGGAAGGCAAGGCTAATGTTCTGACCTTCAGCATTATACCCACGACGAAGCCCATAGTATCCGCCGGAGCACTGTACCTGCTGTCCATTCAAATCATAGAAGAAATCGTCATAAGCCCTGCCGTCAACCTGCGTTCTGACAATAGTAGAATATCCGTCACTACGTATTATTGGATTACCTTCGACATCAAGATATGTGATCACCGTACTCGTTTCATCGTATTCATACGATAATCCATGAAAATTTTCATACCTTGCCACAGGGTATCCGTTTGCATCAAGATAACGTTCCTCTACAACTCGACCGTCATCATCCTGCATTCTGCACACGGTTGCATAGCCCATATCAATGGCATCTGTGATTACCCCATCAGGATTCACATGGCTTGTGCTGATCACACTTCCATCTACGGTTTCTCGGATACTCAATTCTGAGGCAGTGTATCCTGCATCGTGGTCTACATCGGCATCTGGCAACAGTGCCAAGATGGAAAGAAGGATAATAGATACAATCAGCAGCATTCCACATTCTCGTTTTAGGCTTGCACTCAAACTCCATAACCCCGACTCTTGATAGTCTCCACAACCTGTGTCACATACTTCTGGCAGGTGTCATGGTCAGGTGCTTCCACCATCACACGCACGACAGGCTCCGTGCCGGATTCACGGACAAGGATACGGCCAGTGTCACCCAGTGCCTCGGCTACGGTCTTGACTGCTGCCTGCACTGCTTCGTCGTCCTGTGCGGCTTTCTTATCGGTCACGCGAACATTCTCCAGAACCTGCGGGTAGATCTTCAGCGGCTCAGCCAGCTTGCTCATGGGCAGTTTCTTGGCAAGCATGACTTCCATCATCTTCAGACTGGTCAGAATACCGTCACCGGTGCTAGCGTACTTAGAGAAGATGATATGACCACTCTGCTCACCGCCAATACGGCAGCCGTTCTTGGCCATGTACTCGTAGACATACTTGTCACCCACTGCGGTCTTGGCGTAGCCGATGCCCTTCTCATCAAAAGCCTTGTACAGACCGAAGTTGGACATAACCGTGGTAACGACGGTATTGGTCAGCAGCTTGCCACGTTCCTTCATGTAGCAGCCGTAGATGTACAGGATATGATCACCAGTGATGACATTACCCTTTTCATCCACACACAGGCAACGGTCAGCATCGCCGTCATAGGCGAAACCAATATCCAGACCCTTCTCTACCACGAACTTCTGCAGACCCTCAATATGGGTAGAGCCGGCATTGTTGTTGATGTTCAGACCGTTGGGCTGTGCATTGATGACATAGGTATCGGCACCCAGCGCATCAAACACAGACTTAGCAATACTCCAGCTTGCACCGTTGGCGCAGTCCAGACCAACCTTGACGCCCTTGAAGGAGTAGATACCGAGGCTGATCAGGTAGCCCATATAGCGGTTGCGGCCGGACACATAGTCCACCGTGCAGCCAATGTGTTCCCGGTGAGCGAAAGGCAGCTCCGGCCACTCCTTATCGAAAACATTGAGTTTGCCGTCGATGTAATCCTCGACTAACAGCAAGATCTCCTCCGGCATCTTCTCACCATAGCAGTCGATCAGCTTGATGCCGTTATCGTAGTAGGGATTATGGCTGGCAGAAATCATGATGCCACAGTCGAAATCATCCACCCGGGCGATATAAGCCACAGACGGCGTAGTTGTGACATGGAGCAGGTAGGCGTCTGCACCGGAGGCGGTCAGACCTGCGACCAGGCTGTACTCGAACATATAAGAGCTGCGGCGGGTATCCTTGCCAATGACGATGCGGGCAGGCTCGTTGTTGCCGTTGCGCTCGCGCAGGGCGTTGTAGTACCAGCCCAGAAAACGGCCGACCTTGTAGGCGTGGTCAGCGGTCAGCGTGATTCCGGCTTCGCCACGGAAGCCATCGGTTCCAAAATACTTTCCCATTATAGTTTTTCCTCACCCATAGAGTAATTTGATGAATATATGCTTTAGCCGAGAGAAAACTCTCGTTGCCTGCTGCTCACCACGGAGAGGTAGCATATCTGAGCGGCACAGCCATGTGGCTGAACACATGGCTGCAATAAACATTAGTCTCTGCGGAACAGGTCACGAGTATAGACTTTCTCCTGCACATCGTCCAAGCTGCTGTCATAACGGTTGGCGATGATAGCCTGGCTACGCTTCTTGAACTCATCCAGATTATTCACGACTTCACTGCCAAAGAAAGTACTGCCATTCTCCAGAGTCGGCTCGTAGATGATGACCGTTGCGCCCTTAGCCTTGATGCGCTTCATGACACCCTGGATAGAGGACTGGCGGAAGTTATCCGAATTAGACTTCATGGTCAGACGGAAAACACCGACCACAACATTGTGTTCCTTGCTCGGATCATAGTCCTCGTTGGCTTCGTATGCGCCCGCAATTTCCAGCACACGGTCGGCAATGTAGTCTTTACGAGTACGGTTGGATTCCACAATGGCCTCAATCAGATTCTCCGGAACATCCGCATAGTTAGCCAACAACTGCTTGGTGTCCTTGGGCAGGCAGTAACCGCCATAACCGAAGCTGGGGTTGTTGTAGTGGCTGCCAATGCGAGGATCCAAGCAGACGCCCTCGATAATCTGCTGGGTGTTCAGCCCCTTCATCTCTGCATAGGTATCCAACTCGTTGAAATAGCTGACACGCAGGGCCAGATAGGTGTTGGCAAACAACTTAACAGCTTCTGCCTCCGTGAAGCCCATGATCAGCGTGTCGATGTTCTCCTTAATAGCACCCTCCTGCAGCAAACCCGCAAATGTGTTGGCGGCTTTCACCAGACGGGCATTGTCCACGTCAGTGCCAACAATAATTCGGCTGGGATAGAGGTTATCGTACAGAGCCTTGGACTCCCGCAGGAACTCTGGACTGAAGATGATGTTGTCGCAGTGGTACTTTTCACGCACAGATGCCGTGAAGCCAACCGGGATCGTGGATTTGATGACCATGATGGCATCAGGATTGTACTGGATAACCAGCTTAATTACAGCCTCAACCGCTGATGTGTCGAAGAAATTCTTCTTGCTATCATAGTTGGTAGGTGCTGCAATGACAACGAAGTCAGCATCCTTATAGGCTGCTTCTGCGTCAAGTGTGGCGGTCAGATTTAAGTCCTTTTCTGCGAGATACTTTTCAATATACTCGTCCTGAACAGGCGACTTCTTGTGGTTGATAAGATCAACCTTCTCCGGGATGATGTCTACGGCCATAACCTCGTGATGTTGTGACAGCAACGTGGCGATGGACAAGCCGACATAGCCGGTACCTGCAACTGCGATTTTTATAGTCTTCCCCTCTCTTCTTATTCCATATAAAATTCTTTATACCACTGAGCAAACTTCCGCAGACCTTCACGCAGTGGGGTATGGGGCTTAAAACCGAAATCACGCTCCAGCGGCTCGGTGTCTGCAAAGGTCACAGGAACATCACCGGGCTGCATGGGTACCAGCTCCTTGTGAGCTTCGAAGTCATAGTCCGCAGGCAGAACACCGGCACGCACCAACTCTTCCGACAAAATCTGTACGAAGTCCAGCAGGTTCTCCGGGTTGGAATTGCCGATATTGTAGACTGCATAGGGCGGAATGGGCAAACCATCCTCGCCGTTTTTCTTTTCGGGAGCCTTTGCCATCACACGGACAACACCTTCCACGATGTCGTCCACATAGGTAAAGTCCCGCTTGCAGTTGCCGTAGTTGAAAATCTTGATGGTTTCACCGTTCACCAACTTATTGGTGAAGCCGAAGTATGCCATGTCCGGACGACCAGCAGGGCCATAGACCGTAAAGAACCGCAGACCGGTAGAGGGAATATTGTAGAGCTTGGAGTAAGCGTGTGCCATCAGCTCGTTGGACTTCTTGGTAGCCGCATACAGGGAAACAGGGTTGTCCACCTTGTCATCAGTGGAGTAGGGCACCTTCTTGTTACTACCATAGACAGAGCTGGAAGATGCATACACCAGATGCTCCACCGGATAATGATGGCAGGCCTCCAGAATGTTGTAGAAGCCAATCATGTTGCTCTCGATGTAGGCATCCGGGTTGGTAATAGAGTAGCGAACGCCAGCCTGAGCACCCAGATTGACCACAATATCCGGGTGATATTGCTCAAAAATGCTGTTGATAAGTGCCTTGTCCGCAAGGTTGCCCTTGATAAAAGTGTAGTTCTCGAACTTCTGAAGCTCCGCCAAGCGAGCTTCCTTGATACGAACGTCGTAATAATCGTTCATGTTGTCCAGACCGATGACCTTGGTATCCGGCTCTGTGGTCAGGATACGCTTGGCTAGGTTGGATCCGATAAAACCGGATGCACCGGTAATGAATACTGTTTTACCCATTTTTATCACCCTTACCCTTTTCTCCACACCATCTTATTAACTACATTCACATATCCCTGAATGATGCGGACCACCTTCACGGACACGGTCTCATCCACATAGTCGGGGCAGGGCTTGCCCAGAACGCCCTTTTGCTTCATCTCGATTGCCATATCGGTGGCGTTAAGCAGCTCCCGGGTGGTAATGCCAGCCAGAATAAAGTCACCGGCTTCCAGAGCCTCCGGGCGCTCGGTGGAGGTGCGGATGCACACGGCGGCGATGGGATGCCCGATGGACAGGTAGAAGCTGCTCTCCTCCGGCAGCGTGCCGGAATCGGAGACGATAGCCAGCGCGTTCATTTGCAGCTTGTTGTAGTCGTTGAAGCCCAGGGGCTCATTGACCCGGACACGAGGGTCGAGCTGGAAGCCGCTCTTTTCCAGACGGTGCTTGCTGCGGGGATGGCAGGAGTACAAAATGGGCATATCATACTTCTCTGCCAGAGCGTTGATGGCAGTGAACAGGCTCAGGAAATTCTTTTCGGAGTCGATGTTCTCCTCCCGGTGGGCGGACAGCAGAATGTACTTGTCCTTCTCCAGACCCAGACGCTCCAGCACGTCGCTTTTCTGAATCTTGTCCAGATTCATGTGCAGCACCTCTGCCATGGGAGAGCCGGTCTGGTAAGTCCGCTCCTTGGGCAGTCCAGTGTCTGCCAGATACTTCCGGGCGAACTCGGAGTAGCACAGGTTCACGTCGGAGATCACGTCCACAATGCGGCGGTTGGTCTCCTCCGGCAGGCACTCATCCTTGCAGCGATTGCCTGCCTCCATGTGAAACAGGGGGATGTGCAGCCGCTTTGCAGAGATGGCGGACAGGCAGGAGTTGGTATCGCCCAGCACCAGATAGCCCTCCGGCTGCAATTCGGACAGAAGCTCATAGCTGCGCCCCAGAATGTTACCGCAGGTTACGCCCAGATTCTCACCAACCACCGGCACCAGAATGTCGGGACCGTATTCCCCAAAGGTGTTCTTCAGTTCAAAGTCTTCCCAGAAAACGGTGGAGAGGTTTCTGTCCCAGTTCTGGTTGTAGTAGACCACGCAACAGTCAAAATATTCCCGGCAGCGCTTGATGACAGCAGCCAGCCGAATAATTTCCGGACGGGTGCCGCAGCCGATCATGACCTTGGTGCGCCCGTCGTTTTTCCATTTAAAATTGTGTTCCATAATGTCCTCCTAACGTCAACCAGTATCTTTTCTTACACCGGATCGAAGAAGGTATCTGGATGACTCGGGTTGAAAATTTCGTTGCAGGTCATCACCGTCACCAGATTCTCTGTCTCCGACAGGTTGATGATGTTGTGAGTCCAGCCGGGAATCATGTGGACAGCCTCAATCTTATCGCCAGATACTTCAAATTCCACCGTTTCTCCAGTGTTGATGTTTCGCTCCTGAATCAGACCGTGACCTGCCACCACGATGAACAGTTCCCACTTGGAATTGTGCCAGTGCTGTCCCTTGGTGATGCCCGGACGGCTGATGTTGATGCTCACCTGCCCGCAATCGGCGGTGTGTACCAGCTCTGTAAAGGAACCACGGTTGTCCACGTTCATTTTCAGAGCGTACTTAAATTTGTCTGTGGGCAGATAGGTCAGGTACAGAGAGTAAAGCTTCTTGGCAAAGGAGCCGTCCGGCATCTTGGGCATCATGAGCGTAGTCGGCTGTGCCTTGAACTCCTGCAGCAGATTCACAATCTCCCCCAGCGTGACCTTGTGGGTCACTGGAACGCAGCAGTAGCGACCGTCTGCTTTCAGAACAGTCTCCACACCGTCAAATTCACAGTGCTGTTCCTTGCCTTCCAGCAGGTCAAACATTCCTTCTACAAGATCGTCGATGTACAGCAGTTCCAACTCGGTGCTGCGGTCGTTGACGGTGAAAGGCTCGTCATTGGCGACTGCCCAGCAGAAGGTACTGACGGCACTGTTGTACTTGGGGCGGCTGTGTCCCATCAGGTTCACAAAGCGGTAGACGGCAACCTTTGCGCCGGTCTCCTGCGCATACTGGAAGAACAGCTCCTCGCCCGCCTTTTTACTCCGACCATACTCGCTGTTGCCGAAGCGGCCTGCCAGCGTGGCTTGAATGGAGGAGGACAACATGATGGTTGCCTTGTTGTTGTGCTTTTTCAGGCGGTTCAACAGGTCAGATGCAAAGCCGAAGTTGCCCTTCATGAAATCCTCCGGGTTCTCCGGACGATTTACGCCAGCCAGATTGAACACGAAGTCTGCCTTCCGGCAGTACTCGTCCAGTTCCTCCGGTGTGGAGTCCAAATCGTACTCGTAGATTTCTTCAATATGCAGTGCCGGGCGGGTCTTATTCTTCCCATCCCGGATGTTTTTCAGGTTGTTGCACAGGGCGGTTCCCACCATGCCCTTGGCACCTGTGACTAGAATGTTCATCCTATCACCTCTTTAATGTACTGCGGTGCAGTCCGGAATATCTGCTCCATCTGGCACAGTTGCGTTATTGCAGATGGTGCAGTTGCTGCCGATGCGGGCAAAGTTGCCCACAGTCGCACCGGTGCGGATAACGCTGTTGGTGTAAACCAGAGCGTAGTCCCCTACCGCTGCATCACAGTGGACCTCTGTTCCGGCATTCAGCAAAACACCGTTGCCAACAGATGCACCATTCTGGATGCAAGCGTTTTGCATCAAAACACATCCACATCCGACTTCCGCAAACGGACTAATATAGGCACTGGGCGCAACGATGTTTGGGAACGCATAGCCAAATGCCTTTGCTTTCTCATACACCTGTGCCCGAAACCGGTTGTTGCCGATGCCCACCACCAGCAAGCTATATTCCTTTCGTAGCTCCGCCAGATTAGCAAGACCGCCAACCACCGGAATGCTGCAAATCTCAACACCAACAGGTTGCCCATCGTCTACGAAAGCACAGTCGTATTGGAGCATTGCCTGTTCTGCAACCATGCGTCCGAAGCCGCCTGCACCAACCAGCAGCAGCTTTTCTTTAGACATTCGGGATGCCCTTCAGTGCGTTCTGAACATACTCGGTGGTCAGGATTTTCTTAACAGTGCCTTCCACATCCAGACGCTCGGTGTTGTGGCTGGTGTAGGACTCGTCTGCCATGGTATGTACCTCGCCCTTGACCACGAACTTGTCGTAGTTCAGGTCACGGTTATCCGCAGCAACACGGAAGTAGTGACCCATATCCTGACTGCGCAGACGCTCCTCACGGGTCATCAGGGTCTCGAACAGCTTTTCGCCGTGACGGGTGCCGATGATGTTCGTACCAGTGTCACCGAACAGCCGCTGGACAGCCTTAGCCAGATCGCCGATGGTAGAGGCATCAGCCTTCTGGATGAACAGGTCGCCGGGGTTGGCGTGCTGAAAGGCGAACATAACCAGGTCCACAGCCTCGTCCAGATTCATTAGGAAGCGGGTCATGTTGGGGTCGGTGATGGTGATGGGGTTGCCAGCCTTAATCTGGTCGATGAACAGCGGAATGACCGAGCCACGGCTGCACATGACGTTGCCGTAACGAGTGCAGCAGATGGTGGTGCCGCCACGCTCGGCAGCCACACGGGCGTTGGCATAGATGACGTGCTCCATCATAGCCTTGGAGATGCCCATGGCGTTGATGGGATAAGCTGCCTTGTCAGTGGACAGACAGACAACACGCTTGACACCAGCATCAATGGCGGCGTGCAGCACATTGTCCGTGCCGATGATGTTGGTCTGGACAGCCTGCATGGGGAAGAACTCGCAGGAAGGGACCTGCTTCAAAGCGGCAGCGTGGAAGATGTAGTCAACACCGGGCATAGCGTCACGGATGGACTGGGGATTGCGGACATCGCCAATGTAGAACTTGACCTTGCCAGCAGTCTCCGGATGCTTGGCCTGAAGCTCGTGGCGCATATCGTCCTGCTTCTTTTCGTCACGAGAGAAGATACGGATCTCCTTCAGGTCAGAATCCAAGAAGTGCTTCAAAACGGTAGAACCAAAAGAACCAGTACCACCAGTGATCATAAGGGTTGCGTTATCAAATGCAGACATTTTTATTTTCCTTCTTTCTCAGAATTCATACTTTTTATTACGCCAAAGATATCTTTTTGAACAAAAAAGGCACATGGAATCGCGGCTACTGCTGTTGCGACAACTACCGTGATCCAGCTTCTGTAAACACTGTATCCCCACATTGTTAAGAGCAAGTTTCCAGCACCCGCCACCGTCAACCATATGGAAATGACTTTTGTTCTTCCCATGCCACACGCAAAATTGTAGTTAAGCATCATCCACATATACACGAGATTGTATAAGCAGAATAGCAACCCAGCTACTCGGGAAACTTCAATTGCATTTTCTCCAAGCCAGAGTTTAACAACCATCGGCATTACTGCGACCAAAACAAGCTGTGCTCCGCCAAATAACGCAATCAGCCCCATTCCCTTTCGATACAAATCACGAATCCATTGTTTCTTTTTTTCGACAAGCGCTTTCGTTACTGCAGACCATACCGGATTCAGCGCCAGTGAAAACAATCCCCCGATCATTCCAATCAGTTTATAGTAAACTTGGTAATCAACAACGGCTTCGGCTCCTACAAACCACGAAATGTAAAGTTCTTTTACATTAAAAAGAACCATGATGATGATTTGCAGAAAGAACAGCGCTCCACCTGTTCCTAATACCTCTTGTGTAGCATTCCATGTAAACGCTCTGAAGCGAGGCCACATTCCTCTAAGTATGGTTGCGAAAATCCATACTGTCGCAATCAAGGCAGGTACATTATTTGCGAGCGTATTGATATACGCTAACGTAATGATATCTGACTCACTGCCCGTGGGTTTGGAACAAACAAGGTAGAGCATTATCAATGCACTGGATAGCAGACTTATAACTCCCGGAAGAACTGCTTTTTGTAACGCATACAAGATATGGCATACCAACACTGAAAAGAAACGGACACAAACTCCAATTACCAAGATATGGATCATGGTCACCAAGGTATCTTCTGATATATCGCCCGACGAAAGTCCTAGAATTTTATACCAATTTAGCCGCCCCACAACAATTTGCTGCAACGCAATTAAAACTAAAACGATTCCTGCAACCGAAAAATAAGCAGCAGAGACCAACTCTATAACTCTTTCTTTATCTCCCTTCTGTAACGGCTCTACGATTTTATTTCGCAGACCTCCTCCGATTCCAAAATCCAAAAGCATGATCCAGTTCAGCAACTGAATCAACGTAAACCACATTCCAAGAACCGCCTGTGATTCGAAATATCGCATGTATGCCGGCATCATCAGAAGCGACACCAGCATTGCTCCACCCTTCACCAAGTAATTTCCGGCCACATTGAGTAATAACGTTCGATTATCTTTATCCCCTAAATAACGCGTCAGCACCTTTTTCATTTGAATCATTTTCTATTTTCTCGCTTTTTCACAGTATTCTCGCTTGGTAAAGCAAATCGTGTTATCCTCCACCTTGCCCGATATTACGGTTCCGGCTCCAATTACTGCACCATCAGATATTTCTGCTCCTGCCAAAATCTTGCACCCACAACCAAGCCATACATCCTCTCCAATTTTCGTCGGATGTACCGATAAGGGCTGTTCACGCATATTTTTACCCATGTGCATTCCATGGTTGCAATCAATGATATAACACTGCGCTGCAATCATGGTGTTTTTGCCAATGACTATATCCTGTGCGGCACATATGATCGTTCCATCCCCGATTGAAACATTGTCCTCCAACGTCACTTTTCCAGGTCCAAAAATATGAACGTTTGGATACAGTGTCACGTTGCGCCCAAATTTAATGTTGGGATTATTTAGATAAACTCTTCCCAAAATATGAACAAATCCATCCGGATGATAAACTACAGCCAATTTGATGTACTTAAATAAACTTACGCATTTTTCGATCAACAGTTTTATAAACCAACTCGCTCTCACATTTTATCCATCCTCTCTTGCAAATAATCTACTTGGATCTGAAAAAGTCTCAATCGACTCTCGTATCCACTCCTCGCTTTTATCCCACCACTTTTCTTTTTCCATCTCAGAAATCGTTTCATCCGAAAAACGATAGCGCAAAATTTTTGCAGGACACCCAGCCACTACCGCATACGGTGGGACATCTTTCGTAACGACCGATCCGGCGGCAATCACAGCACCATTGCCGATATTCAATGCCTTACTTCCACACACAAGTGTTGCTCCTGTTCCGATCCAAACATCGTTTCCAATCTTGCAGAGGTATTTATGAGTTTCGTCGGTATAAAAGAACTCTTGTGTATATAGCTGTTTTTTGGTAAAAGAATTTCTGATAGTCGAATAAGTGTAGGGAGATGTGCTCACATAACTCATGGGGTGGTTCCCGGCAGCCAACGTCACATGAGTTGCTATCGAACAAAACTTCCCGATCTCTACTTGCGGCAATTCACAATAATTCCCCATATAAGAATAGCAGTCTACCTTCCCCCCTTGAATATTACACTGTGCCCCGATTCTTACATTTTCTGCAATTTTTGCCCCTCGAACCTTTGCATTCCGGCCAATTTCAATGCTGTTGCTTAGGTTGAAGCGCAGCCACTGTGCAAAATTTGCAGTTTCCCTTAGCAGAGACTTTGCACCTTCACGAATAGACATCTTTCAGCCCCTTATCTTTTACCGTTTCCAAAACACATTGTGCTTTACCACACCGCTTGTTGTAATCAAGCAGTGCTCTTCCTGATACGTTTTTGTTACCGTACTATTTGCCGCAACAATACACCCATTTGGTACTGAACATCCCTTTAGAATCGTTGTTCTACAGCCAACCCAGACATTGTCGCCAATCGTAATCGGTCTTGAAACCGGCTTCTCAATCGCATCATCCTGAATCGGGTGAAAATCCGAGTCCATTAACAGGTCATCCCAGCTCAGCATCACGTTTTCGCCCAAAGCAATATGATCCATACAAATTACCTGCGAATTAACATTTATGCTGGAATTTTTTCCGATTTGAAGCGTCGCACCCTCCGCACAGCTCAGCTTTACACCTGCTGCGATCCGAACGTTCTCTCCAAAGCAGACTGTCCCACTCACATGCCAGATACCTCTTTGATATTTAGGGTCGCAAATTCCAGTACCATCAAAGCCAATCCGTACATTCGCTGTCTCATAGGACTGAATTTTTACCCCCCCCCCCCCTAGATTTTTCCGCATAACCTTTTT
>ENA-OXDZ01000283-OXDZ01000283.1-human-gut-metagenome-genome-assembly--contig:-NODE-283-length-15375-cov-50.8196_pt1 | contig 15375 bp, 12 predicted proteins | sample MGYA00249354_ERZ652241 | MGnify/ENA primary metagenome ERZ652241 (study PRJEB26925, sample SAMN05826513) | human gut metagenome | biome: ENVO:2100002; feature: ENVO:00000062; material: ENVO:00002003...
TGGTACGCTAATCATTAACTGAACATTAAAAGAACAATGAATACAGAATTTGCACAATTGAAAATGGAAGACCTTAGAAAGGAACTTCCGGAAATGGTAAGAAGTTTGGAAGCATACCGTCAGGGTTCCAACAACACATTGCCTATTGAAGTTACTCTGGAAGAACTGGTACAGGGTAAATATGGTGTATCACAGGATGCCTTCTTTGAAAAGTTGGGCATTAATCCGAAGATTGATACAATGCAGAACATCTTCACTATGCCGCAACAGAATATCCGTTGGATTGTACCGGAAATCATCCGTGCTGCTATTACAACTGGTATGCGTCAGGCACCTTTCTACCCGAACATCATTGCTTCAGACCAATCAATTAATGGTTTGCAGGTAACTATGCCGATGGTAAATATGTCGGATGCTGCTCCCGCTAAGGTAAATGAAGCAGAAACAATTCCTTTGGGAGATGTAAGCTTCGGACAGAAATCAGTTTCTCTGTTCAAAATAGGTAAAGGATTTAAACTTACTGACGAAGTTAAAAACTACGTTTCAATCGATGTATTGGGAATCTATCTCCGTGACTTTGGTATTCAGTTGGGTTATGCTATGGATACTTTGGCAATGGATGTTTTGATGAACGGTAACAAAGCTGATGGTTCTGAATCTGCTCCGGTTATTGGTGTATATGAAACAACCAACGGTATTACTTATAAAGACTTGTTGCATATCTGGGTTCGTGCTGCTCGTATGGGCCGTAACTTTACTACTATGATTGGTGGTGAAGACCAGGCTATCGAGATGTTGAACTTGCCTGAATTTAAAGAACGTCACTCAGGAACTACAGAAGCTACCCTGAATATCAAGTCTCCGGTTCCCAACAAGGCTGACTTCTATATTCACCCGGGAACTCCCGATCAGCAGTTGTTGATGGTAGATACCAGTGCTGCCTTGATTAAGCTTACTGCTAAACAGTTGATGCTTGAATCAGAAAGAATCGTATCTAATCAGACTGAAGCTGTATATGCTTCTCTGACTACAGGTTTCTCTAAGATGTACCAGGATGCTGTTCTTCTGTTGGCAGCTAACAAGAAATTCTCTGAAGCTGGATTCCCGAGCTTCATGAACATTGACCCATACCTATTGGTTAACTTAGAATAATATCCGGGATTTCTTCATTGTATTTTTGTCTAATTTCTCCCCGAACAGTTTCAATCCATTCTGTTCGGGGTTTTATATTATAACCTAAAATAAAAGATTATGGCTACTACTTACATTGTAACAGTTGGAACTAATGCCTACAGTTTTAACGACCAGGTAACAGGTATTTCAATTGCAAAAGGCGAAGAGAGAGAACTTACTGCCCGTCAGTACAGAACAAAACGTATTCAGAAAGCTTTAGTTTCTGGCCACTTGGTTTTAGTTCCGGATAAGAACAAAACTGCCAAATATACTGCTGAGGATATCGAAAAGCTTGACAAGAAGTTAGCTGCTCAGTTTGCAAAGGGTATGGAAATCAGTAAGATTGCCAAAGCTTATTCACTTGAAGAAGCTAAGCTGATTGCTAAGAAACATGAAATCGAAGCTGATCCGAAAGATACCGTAAAAGATATCCTTGAAGTTTTACTTGAAGATTTCGAAGAAAACAAAGAATAAACAAATCCGAATATAAATGAAAAAGAATCTAGACTTCACATATGTAACATCAGGTCTGGAAGTTTCATTTAGAGTATTAACCAAAGTCCCGGCCAAATCCATTTTTGACTGGGACTTTGGCGATGATAAGGGAGAGGTTTTCAATGGTGGAAGACATCAATCTTACTCTTATGAGAAGTCTGGATTTTATGATGTAACCTTACATGTCACTAATTCTGATGGATTAGATTTGACTTGTACTCGAACCGTAGTTGTATGTAATTATGGGCATACTACTCTTCAAGATACCATTTATAATTTGATAGATAGGTATATTCCCAAGGAATTAAATGAGAGTATGACCATAGAAGATAAAACTGCATACATAACTAAATGGCAATTATATATCTTCCCACTAGTAAACCATGTTATACCACCAGATAAATATAATGATGAATTATGGTATGAGGGACTAGAAAACCAATTAATTATGGAATTGGCTGTATGGGATTATCTCAATATACAAATACAAAATATACTGTTGGTTGCAGGAAACAGTTTTAGAGAAATTATCTCCACTGAATCTCATGGACCAGACCAAGATGGTGATTCACCTGGAGAACATGCTAGAGGAGATAGGATAAAGCAAATTACTACGGGTCCTACCGAAGTACAGTATTATGATAAGATATCCGAAAGTATATCTAGCTTATGGAGTACTTATTCAAAGATGATTCAACCTGGAGGGTATATGGATGAACTAAGAAAGAATCTATGTATGCTGGCATCTAGGTTAGAGATATACTTACCATTCTGTGATCAAATTGAACGGTTAGTAGTACCAAAAGTAGTAAATCATCGAAAACCAACTCCTTTGGGAGGACCTAATCCAACAGCCCCTCTCAATAAAGCAAGTAAACCTTCGTTAACCATAATAGATAAGAAATCATGACAAAAGAACCTTGGAGAATGGTTAAGAACCATTCTTGGAATAGGTATAAAAAGATTATCACTGATTTCTTAGACTGGGATGCTGGAAGACAAACAATTACTTGGGCTAAACATGTTAATCAATATCTAAATCATGCTGAGGATGATAGCCCAAGATATTATAATATTCCCATAGAAGCTTTATGCTATTACAATGCTTTTAGGAATTGGCCTATTAATAAGGCTACTGTTTCTGGAGAATTAGATGATGAGAACCTTTCTATACTTATTTCAAAGAATTACATAGAACAAATCGGATATCTCAATCAGGAAGGTTATTGGAACTTTAACTGGTCTGAGGATAGATTTGTTATCAATGGGATAGTATATAAACCTTCTGGAGATACTCAAGTATCTCAGGCTAAAGATGAAGCTTTGGTATTCTTGGTAATCCTCAAAAGGGATAGAGATACTAAAATCAAATTCGTAGAACAAAATCCATAAAGATATGAAAATGTTAATGTTACGTTTCACCAAGCTTAACAATGTAGAAGGAGATTGGTGGGACAGTAATCTTATAATCTTGAATGGACCTTCTGGAGTTCACATAGAAATGCCTGGTACTGGTAATTCGGCTACTACCATGCAATCTATGACTGGTATGAAGTTCGTATCAAATTACCAAGATTACTTTGGAGAGGTATGGGATAAAGATATACCTCATATAGGCTTTGGCCAAGTTATTAAGTTCAGAGTTAGGAAATTACCTGATTATGCCATAGTAGTTGGGGATATAGAGGATGGAGGAGATGTTGACCCAGATAATCCAGATGATATCCCAAATGCTTTTGCTGGTAAAGAAAAAGAATACTTCCGTGGTAATAACTCAGAACTGTTATTGGGAAAGAATAAAGTAACACCTTAAAATATATACATATGTACGTTAGTAAATACTACACTTGCGAAGAGATTGACCAACGGCTATTACAGGGTTATTATGATGACTCTTTGGCTCATGGTTTTGTTGGAACTCTTAAAGAGTTCTGGGCATTCTTCTTATCAATTGCAAACAAGGTAGATAAGAAAGAAGGTTGGGATTTGTCAGAAAATAACTTCTCTGATGAATTGCTAGAAAAACTGAATGGAATTGAGGAACATGCTAACTACGTTATTAAAGTTTCTCAACTAGAAAACGATTTGAAATATCAGACTCAAGAACAAGTTGAGAAATATATACATGACTTAGTAGATGGTGCTGATGATGCTTTGGATACATTAAAGGAATTGGCTGAAGCATTAAACAATGACCCAAACTTTGCTACCAATATCACTAACCGATTAACTGAATTACGTACTCAATTAGAAGCTGAGGTAACTAGAGCTAAGAACCGTGAAAACGAATTAGCTTCTCAGATTAAGATTGTGAACGATAACTTGGTTAACTCGGTTAATACGTTGAATGCAACTATCATTAAAGTAGTACAAGATATTACTAGGATGATAGAAGCAATCAATGCTCGTATTCAAAAGGTAGAAGACCGGGTTGGTGATTTGGAAGTAGAAACTGACAATAACTTAACTGAAGCTAAAGAATATGCTAAGGAATTGGTAGATAAGGAAGCTGCTGAACGTAGAGCTGCTGATGAGAAACTGACCGAGGCTGTTCATCAAGTACAGTTAGACCATACTAGGGATATTGCCGACTTAAATAATAAGATTCTAACCGAGGCTTCAGAAAGAGCAAATGCAGATGTAGCATTAGAATCTAAACTGAACACCGAAATCAGTGATCGTAAAACTGCAGACCAAGAACTTGAATCCAAGATTAATGCTGAAGCTGCAGCTCGTACTGCTCAGGATGAAGTATTACACCAACAGATTGTAAAGGAAACTTCTGACCGTCAGAATGCAGATAATGGTTTACAGCAGAACATTACTCAAGAAGCTCAGAACCGTCAGAATGCAGATACTGTACTTCAGAACAATATTGATAACGAGAAAGAAACTCGAATTGCTCAAGATGAAATCCTTGACCATAAGATTGAGGATTTGAAAACTCAGGCCGGTACAGATAAAACCGAATTGCTTGAAAAACTAGAGCAAGAAAAACAAGAACGTATTGCTGCCGATAAAGACTTAGATAATCGTAAGGTAGATAAAAGAGAAGGCTATTCTCTTACTAAAAACGACTTTACCGATATTCTCAAGGCTAAATTGGATGGCATTGAAGAACATGCTAATTATATCACAAAAGTATCTCAGCTTATTAATGATGCTGGTTATCAAACTGAAGCAGATCTTCAGGCAGCTATTGAAAAGATTATTGGGGAAGCTCCAGAGGTTCTTGATACTTTGAAGGAGATTGCAGATGCTTTGGGTAATGACCCAAACTTTGCAACTACAATTACCAAGAAATTGGCAGCTATTACCGAACAATTGAATCAGGAAATTACTAATCGTACAGAGGCTGATGCCCAGGTACAGGCTAATGTAGATAAGGAAGTTACTGAACGTAAAGAAGCCGATACTGCTCTTGAAGCTAAGTTGAAAGAATACGTTGATAACGAAGTAGATAAGATTACTGGTAACACTGATGGTATTCAAGCTAGTCTGAATAAGGAAATCCAAGACAGAAAAGATGCCGATGCTGCATTACAAGCTGCTATCACTAAGGAAGAAACGGATCGTAAGGCTGCTGATGCTGCATTAGATACTCGAGTAACTGCTAATGCTACCAAGATACAAGAATTGGCTTTATCTATTCAGGATGCGGTAAATACCGTTAAAAATGAACTTCAGGCTAAGATAGATGCTTTGCAAACAGAAGTAAATGCTAACAAGGCAAATATCCAACGTAATACTGACAGATTAAATGACCAGATTACTAAGGAAGCTGAAGATTATGCTGAATTAAAAGGCATGGTTAATGCAGAAGCTGAAGCAAGAGCCAATGCTGATACTAATCTTAAGTCTCAGGTAGATAAGGTAAATATCGACTTGAACACTGAGGTTTCAAAGAGAGAAGCTGGTGATACTGTTTTACAGCAGAAGATCGATAAGGAGATCTCTGATAGAACTTCAGCAGATACTTTATTAGATAATAAGTTCACTGGCTTGATAAATACTGAATCTACTGCCCGGGCAAATGAAGATGAGAAAATCAATGCTCGAATCGACCAGGAGATTAAAGATCGTAAGGCAGGTGATGATGCTTTAAGCACCAGAATAGATAGCCTCAATAGTGGAGTAACCGGTTCTTTAGATGAGCTCAGGGAGAAAGTAACTAATAACACTACTGCTATTCAAACCGAAGTAGAAAGAGCTAAGGCTGCTGAACAAGCTCTTAAGGATTCTCTGACTACAGCTATGGAAAATCACAAAGATGATTTGGTAGCTATATCTAAAGATATCAATGATGAGGCTCAAAGTAGACTACAAGAAGATACTAAGCTTCAGAATAATATTGATACTGAAACCCTTAATCGTACTCAGGCAGACACTCTGTTAGAGAATAAGATTACTCAGGAAGTATCAGATAGAGTTCAGGCTGTTGAAAACTTGAATGACCGAAAGGTTGATAAAGTAGATGGCAAAGAGCTTTCTTCAAATGACTTTACCGACTTATTAAAAGCTAAGTTAGATAATATCCAGGAATTTGCTAACTACATTACTAAGGTATCTCAGTTGGAAAACGATTCTAACTATCAGAATGCCGAACAAGTAGAAGCTGCAATCCAAAAGGTTATTGGTTCTGCTCCTGGAGTATTAGATACACTAGAAGAGATTGCAAAAGCATTGGGAGATGATCCTAACTTTGCAACTACAATTACTAATAAGCTGACTGAACTTAAAGGTATTATAGATAAGGAAATCTCCGATAGAACTGCAGCTGATGAACAAGTTACTCAGAAGTTTACTGAATTAAGTACTACACTTAATGCTACAGTAAGTGAACTGAGAACTTTCGTAACAGAAACTCGTTCTGAATTATTAACAAAGGCTCAGGCTCAGGATGAATTAATTGCTAAGAATACTGCTAATATTCAACGTAACCTAGAATTAATTCAGGGATTACAAAGTAATCAGAATACTGGCTACCTTGAAATCAAGGAACTGTTGAATATAGAGATTGAGGCTAGAAAGGCTGAGGATATTCGTATTGAAGCTAAAGTAGATAAGAATACTCAGGACCTTACTACAGAACGTAATGAGCGTATTGCTGCAGATAAAGTTCTCCAGGATAATATTGATGCTGAAGAAGCTGCAAGAATTGCTGCTGATAATGCTCTGGGTAAACGTATAGATAAAGAAATCGAGGATAGAAAAGCAGCTGATACCGCACTTGAGAATAAATTTAATGGTATCACTAACGGCTTAGATGAACGTCTTCAGAAAGAAGAAGCAACTTCAAATGCTTTACCCTTAACTATGGTTACGGAAATTGATCCGAACTTGGTTATCAACGGTACTTCTGCTGAAGTAAACTTTAAGAGTTCTGTAAAAGAAGAGGGCAATCTCTATGGAGAACCTATGCCTCGTAAGTTTGTTATACCTTCTGCTACAGATGCTAAAGCCGGTCTTCAGTCGGCAGCCGATAAGAAGAGATGGAATTCTATGCCCAATGATTATATCACTGGAGCTAGCTATACTCCTAAGGCTGATGTAGTTACTACTAACATAAGTAGAAGTACATATAACTCCGATGAAGGTATACAGAAATCTAATGATTTCACTGTAGATATCCCTGCTTCTACTGCTGAGAAAGCCGGTGTACAAACTGCAGCAGATAAGAAGTTATTTAACTCTATTCCTCAGACTGTAGTAGTTGGAGAAGGAGCAACTTCAGATGCTAATAAAGTTACAGTATCAGTAAACCGAAAAACTGTAAACGAAGGTATATATAAAGATGATAATACCACTTTTAATTTACCAGTAGCCTCAACTACTAAAGCTGGTACTATGACTGCTGCTGATAAGGTTAAGTTGGATGAAACTTTACCCCAGCAGATTGCTAAGGAAATCCAAGACAGAAAAGATGCCATTGAAGCCTTGAAGAATTCTTCCGAAGCTTCCCTTGCTCAAGAAATCGAAGATAGAAAAGCAGCTGACCAGGCATTAGACACCAAATTTACTCAAGCTATCAAAGAAGAGGCAGATGCCCGTGCTGAATACGACCAGGTTCAGATGCAAAAGATTCAGGAAGAAGAAGAAGCCAGAGCTGCTGCAGATACTGCTCTTGAGAATAAGTTACAAACTAATATCAATAACTTAGAAAAGAAGCATGATGATTTCGTAGCAACTAAGGGTAAGGCTAATGGATTTGCATCTTTGGATGGTAATGGATTAGTACCCTCTAGTCAATTGCCTTCTTATGTTGATGATGTTATCGAAGCTTATGCTACTTATGATATCAGTGAAACTGGAAAGCTGAGCAACATTAAATTATATTCTGACCCAGATCATGCTAATCCTATTACTGGAGAATCAGGTAAGATATATTTGAATATTACCCAGGATGAACCCTCTTATCAATTCCGTTGGTCAGGTACTCAGTTTGTAGATAGTAATACTTCTTCACTGATACTTGGAGAAGTTACTGGTACTGCTTATGATGGTGCTAAGGGTAAATCTTTAGCTGATTGGAGAAAATCTCTGGTTGATACTTTAAATGCTTATTCCCGATTTAAAGGTTTAGAGGCATCTACGATAGATGTAGAGATAAAGTTTGAACAATCAAGCTTTGACAGACCCCGTGTAGAAGAAGCAATTATACGTATACAATCAGCAACTAAAACTACTGCAGGAGTTATGTCTGCAGCCGATAAGAGAATGTTTGATTCTATCCCAAGAAAATTAGTTACAAGTACCCAGGTTATACCCTCCAAAGACAAAGTAGCTATCCAATATAACTACTATTCAGTCGTAGGGGCTGAGTATGATACTTATGGACACGACCAAGACTACATAAATCCAGCAACTAAAACTACTGCAGGAGTCATGACTCCAGAGATGTTCAACAAACTTAACTCTGGTCTGAATGGAGACATTACTAATGCTCTGAATGAAGCTAAGGCTTATACTGATGCTGCTAAAACTACATTAGAGAGATTAATCCAAGATTCTGATAGAGTAATCAAGGAAAGCTTAGATGCTCATATCGGCAATAAGAGTAATCCGCACAATGTAACCAAAGCTCAGGTAGGTTTAGGTAATGTACAGAACTTAGCTCCAGCAGATATGCCAGTATCTGCTGCTCAAGCTACTGCTATTGCAGAGGCTAAGGCTGCAGGTACAAAAGCTCAGACCGACTTAAGTACCCATGCAAATAGAAAGGATAATCCACACAATGTAACTAGAGCTCAATTAGGATTGGCTACTACAGACCAAGTAGTATTTGCTAAAACTACTGCAGCTTCTGGTTTCTGGAAGGAATCTGATGGTAGATTAAAATCTCAAGTAGAGAATTTGAACCATACTCTGGACCAAATCTGTAATATACCTACAGTTCACTTCAAGATGAATGGTAAATACCAAGTGGGAACTATTGCTCAGAGCTTAGAGGAAATTGAACCTCTGTTGGTATCAGAGAATACTATACCTGCTTCTCAAGTACCTAACCAATCTAGATTCGAAACTTTCGTCGGAGAAGATGGTCAGGAATATGTAAAAGTAAAAGTAGTAGAATATGAAATGCTCAGTGTCATGGCTCTCGAAGGAGTTAAGTTATTGAGAAAAGAATTCGAAGACTTTAAGAAACAATTAAACAATAAGTAATATGGCAGAAATAGCAACTTGGAGTGCTATTCTGAATAAGACCGGCCTTGGTAAGACCTCTAATGAGTGCCCTACCAAGGCTGAGTTGTTAGCACTCAATAATGGTAAGGACTCCAATGTTGACAAGGTTATTGTAATTAGTAATGCTGCTAGCTATGGTAACAATGAATGTGTCAAGTTAGAGGATATCAATGCCGAGCAATGGATTTATACATTCCAGTGGGATCAGAATGGTAATCCTTCTTTTAATGCTCCAGCTACTGGAGGTACATACCCCTTTGGTTCATATGCTTCTAATCGAGTTAAGCAAGTAAACGGTGTTAATACTACTATCTCTCAAAGTTTGGTGAATGATGTCACTAAAACTTCGGAAGGTTCTTGGTATACTACAAATTACGACGGTAATAAAAGTAGAATAGTACCCAACAATACATCTACTAATAGTAAATCAATCACTGTAACTTGGACTCAGAAGTATTCGGGTAAAACCATACAGGCAACATTTACCCAGGCAGCAGGTAGAAAAGTTTATTCTTCATGGAATTATAACTGTAGAGTAGATAAAACTTCTTTCAGTTACAGTGGAGGTCAATCTAATGTAACTGCTAAGAGTGCAAGTAGAACTTATACTTGGAATGGTCAAGGTAGTAGTTATACAGAATCAGAAACGGCTACAGTAAGAGTTTCTAGTCCGGCTTCTATTAGTGGGAATAGTATTTCTATCCCAAGTAATAGTGGTTCTGCTAGAAATTTTACGGTTACTTTCGATTTCCCAACTGCTACAGACCAGACTATCTCAATTTCTCAGGAAGGAGGTCAAGTAACCTATGTAGATCACCTATCTATAGACCCAACTACTAAAAATGTACCTGGAACTGGTTCAGGCTTTAGGTTGACAGTAAATGCTAATTATGATAAATATATAAATGGAACTTATGTAGAAAACATTAGAACTACTTATACTTCAGCTGAAGTAGTTGAGGGAACTTCATCTGATATTATCATCTCTGGTAAAAGTTCTAGTGGATGTAGTATTAGTGTAGCACCAAACCCTAACTCATCACCTAGAACTTTTAAGATTAAGTTTACTTATGATACGGCAACTCCTGTATATTTAACCATTACACAGAATTCGGCTGAGGTAACTTATCCCAGTAGTGGTATGGTATTTGAACACAGTACCCAACAGAATAGTGGGTATAAAACTAGTACTTTATCCATTGGTACTGTTGGAGGTGAGGGAGGTAATATTTCTTTTTATATAAAAAGTTATAGGTCTAGATATGTTAACGGTTCTTTAAGTTCTACCGAAGCTATTAAACCTACTCTTATTTTGCCTTCTGGAGTAACCGAATCCATTACTAATGTGACTGATTATATATTTAAAGTAACCCTTACCATACCTGAGCATTCAAAGCCTGCAAGCAGAACTCTTACAATCAGAGCTAATCAACCTAATGGCTTAGATAGAGAGTTAGTACAAACTGTACAACAGAGTGCTTCAACTTATGAGTTTGGTATTAGAGAAAACTCGGGGGATTCTTTGAGTACTTCTCTTACTTATTCTGGTTGGCCAAGTTCAGATTCATCATACAATAGACTTGTAAGAGTATATTCTAGGAAGAATGATAATCAATTCCTTAATTGGGCTTTATCTTCTAATGTGGATTGGATTACTATATCTGGTTCAGGTGCTGGGGCTACATATAAGGTAGCCACTAATAACAGTAGTTCATCTAGAACAGGAATTATTACCTTTACTCAGGGAGAATCCAATAAAACTTGTACTCTGACAATAGTTCAAGAAGCAGGAGATGTCTATGAGTTTTATATTACTGACTCAGATGGTAATGGGCATTACACCGATTTCACATTCTCAGCCACCTCAAAGGGATTGGTAAATAAACATGTACTTAATATTATCTCTACTCACAATGGTAGTCCCTTATCTGCAGACGATATAGAGGGAGTCCATTCGGAGATAGCCGAGAAATTAATCGGCTTGGTATTAACACAAGATACTCAATCCCCATTCAGGTTTATAGCAAATATAATTGAAACGGGCACTACTGTAAGAACTGGAGCAGATACTTATAGACAGAAGGCATCTGGAAAAACAGTAATTTTCAGAGTTCTTCAAGAAGCTAAAATAAATAATTTCAGATTGGAATTAAGTTTAAATATTCCAAATGGTAATGATCAAGATACGTGGGGATTATTTGATACGGCTAATATACCTCATACTTCTGACTTTATGTATGATATGAGCTTAATACGTGAAGGTATTATAGTAGACTCAGTAGAAGGTAAAATAACTGTGAATTCTATTCAAAGTACTACTAAGGATAGAGGGATTGGAGATAATGTTTATGTATGGGCCTATAATTCTGTAAGAGGTTTATGGTTATCAATTGGTAACTTTAGGATTGAAGAGGGGAATAATACCCATCATTGGGATGTTTCTTGGCCCACCTAGACAATTTAATCCTAAACACAACACTAGTACATTTTTAATAGAGAGCTAAATAAACAATTAATTATTAACTCGGTAGTACAGGCTTTAGGTAATAAAACTGTATAATTCCTATTAAAGTTGATTAGGGAAAAGGGAGGTACCTGTAGCGGGTATTTCCCTTTTTTCGTTTTAATCTAGTAAGAAATATGGAAGAAGATAATAAACTAAAGCCTTTACTCTCCAAATGCAACTACCGGCTCCTAATTTAGAAGTAGCAAAGAGAGTAGCCGATGAAGCACAAAGACTAAAATAAATATCTATGGATACTATAACTTCTTGAACCTAGTAGAATTTATGAAACAGAATCCCAGTATGGTTCAAATGGGATTAAGTCTAATCAATAAAAATAATGCAGTATGGAAGAAATGAAATTTAAATCATTACAAAGAGGAGATTCAGTCTTTACTTTAGAAAGAGACAGAAGATCAATGTACCCAATCTTTGACCGAGCTAAAGTAGTAAAGGTGGGAGAAAGTAAACCCAGAGCTAATGAAAATGGCGATGGCTTTTCTAATCTTATAGAGATCGTTCTTCAAGATTCCATTGGTACAGTAACAGTATATTTACCTTCGGATGGGGATGAGGGTATTTATAACAATGTGTACTACACTCTAGTAGGAATTAACATTGTAAACGAGGTATCATTGCAAAGATCACAGGCTCTCAATATTATTAATAATGTGGGTAAATATGAGAACATAGTAAAGGAATGTGATAATATCCTTGCTATGTTTGAAAAGAAGGAGCCCACTAATGGTAGTCAATTCAATGAAGAATTCGCTTCATTCAGGAATGATGTAGTATCAGTATTACAATCACAACAGCAAGCCATAAATCTTATGATGGATTCACTTGGCTTGAATAAACCGAAGGAAAATCCAGATGGCAAGTAAGTCAGTAAACATAACTATAAGTACTCCCTTGGGAGACTTACAGATATATACTGACCCAAAAGAACAGGCTAGAGCTGAGAAGTTGATTGCCGAAACCCCATCTATCATGAAGAATGCCTATGATAGAGCTACTGAGAAATTCGGCAATCAACTTCTCAGACTTGTGAAAAAATGCCTAAGAACGGGTACTCCTCCAAGAGGAACTCATTGGGATCCTCACTCGGCTAATACTATTAAACGATACGGAGAGCATACCCTTTTGAATTATACGGGTCAGTATTTGAGATCAGTACAAATAGTAAAACAGAAGAATAGAACTTACGTAGGTATACCTACTAATCTTAAGAAAACCAGAAAGGGTGATAGGACTAGTAAAAGAACTTTGAACCAAGTAGCTATCATGTTGGAATATGGTTCTAGAGGTGGTAATTTACCTCCAAGACCATTATGGAAACCCGCATTCGAACAAGTAGGTGGTAAGAAGGTTCTGAAGGAAACCCTAGTAAGAGAACTTCGTAAAGAAATAAGGAGATATAGATAATGGGATTTACAATAAGTAAAAATCAAGGTTCAGGTAGAACTGTTATAACAGTAACACCAGAAGAAAAGAATTCTACGGACAAAGATATAGTTCAGATTTTAACAGTGGAAGCTGTAGATGGGTCAACTAAAGAAGTAAAGCTTATTCACAAGAAAGGAGAAGGCAATTACGAATATGATTTTAGAGTTTCACCCACTGAATTATATTTTGAGCCTACAGGAGAAAGTAAAGAGGTTACTATTATATCTACTAAACAAATGGTAATCAATGGAAAGAAAGTTGGTGATCCAGTTACTGTAGATTATACTAGGGAAAACTCTGGGGATATATCTGGCTCTGGTACTACTATTATCATGAGCTTAAATGATAATATGTATAATGAACGAGTAGGTCAAGTAATATTTACTCAAGGAGAGTCTGGTAAAACTATAAGTGTAACTTGTAAACAAGGTAAAAAAGAAACTTCGGGAGATATAGGTATAATCAAACTATGGTCAGGCCCCGGCGTTCCAGAGAACTATGTACTCTGTAATGGAGGTCAGGTAAGTATAGCTGAATATCCCGAATTATATAAGGCCATTGGTGAGAAATATAATACTTCTTCTACTAGGGCAGGTTATATAAGTGTTCCTGATTTAAGTGGTAGGTTCGTAGTTGGAGTAGATTCTAGTGACCCAGATTACAGTAGTATTGGTAATACTGGAGGAGAAAAAGAACATAGGCTAACCGTGGAAGAAATGCCAAGCCATACCCATTCATACAATAAGATTCGTATAGAAACTCACGAATGGGGAGATAATGCAAACAACCGACCACACCCATTTTATGATTCAGGGGCTCAAACTGGTCCAACTGGTGGTAATCAACCTCATGAGAATAGACCACCATACTACGTATTGGCTTATGTTATGAAAGTAAGATAGGAGGTAATTATGGTAAATTCACAAGAGATAGTAGAGAGAACCTTCTATATATGCTTATTGAATGTTCTCTTAGAAAAGAAGATGGGACTTAACCCCGAAGATTATCTACCTTTATCACAAGAGAATGAAAAGAGATTCCAAGAAGATAAGGAAGCAATAGATAAGTTCATTTACTTATTCGGTATAGGTAATAACCAGGTAAGAGGTCCTAAAACATGTCCCAGGATAACTATAGAAAGCACTGCTTATTATCCTGGAGATATCGGAGTAGAGAAATATATCATTGGAGATAAATTAGATGCGGGCAATTATCAGATGTCTGAGTTCCCTTACGAAACTAAAGATATCACTATTGATATTCATTTGGTAGCAACTACTCAGAATGATATGAGATTACTACATTCTATTCTTCATGAAGCATTACCTACTCGAGGATATATAAGACCTTACTTCAATGATTTAGAAGAATGGGATAAAGGTAGGATAGCTCCTACTGGGAACCTATTTATAGAGATTGGTAATTTCTATGATCATCCCGATGAATCACATGGGTTATTGGAAAAGGTCTATCAATATGTATGTAAAGATGGTATTATACCAGAAAAACTGGTAGAAATGGTGGATCTATTACCTATAAGAGATATAAGTCTTTTACTAGGACCCGAATACCAAAAGGACGAGGAGATGCTCAATCTCAATATACATGTTTAACTCAAAAATTTACTAAAATGAAAAAGTTAGTGTTTATGCTGATGGCACTCATTTTACCAGTGTCATTGTTTGCTACAGAAGTAGAACCTTCAACTGGTTCAGAGTTCGTAATCAATCTGGGTACCTTTACGGGTATAGTAACTTTGGTATCATCTTTGGTTACTCAGATACTAAAGGTAATCCCAGCTATCAAAGACAACAAACTTGCTAAGATTGGTATATCTGCCTTAGTAGGTATTCTTGTATGTCTTATAGCTTGGGGATTACAACTTACACCATTATTGGAAAACTATCCTTTCTACCAGGTATTAATTTATGGATTAGCTGCTGGTTTATCGGGATGTGGTTTCTATGATGTGATTAAGGCTATCGGAGGTTTATTTAAGAATAAAGAGGATTAATTTTCTAATAATACCAGTAAGGTAACGATACTTACTGGTATTAATTAAATTAATGTATAAC
>ENA-OXDZ01000293-OXDZ01000293.1-human-gut-metagenome-genome-assembly--contig:-NODE-293-length-15076-cov-13.0518_pt1 | contig 15076 bp, 12 predicted proteins | sample MGYA00249354_ERZ652241 | MGnify/ENA primary metagenome ERZ652241 (study PRJEB26925, sample SAMN05826513) | human gut metagenome | biome: ENVO:2100002; feature: ENVO:00000062; material: ENVO:00002003...
AATCACCTCAAATCTATTATTTCAGCATCAGGATAGTCTTTTTCGTTAAAAACAAAATAGCTATCCGGTTGGTTTACTCCCGTTTTCATTTTGCTGATACGGATCGTACTGCTGATCCCATTCTTTGAAAAAACGGCGATCGAAGCCGGAAGACCGGAAAACTTCTCTATCTGGAGCTCCACCCGTACGATATCGCTTTTCTTTTTAGGAACCAGCTCGATATCATGAGCAGCTTTGCCGCTCGGAGACGTGCTCTCGCCCTTATATTTAGCGGTAAATCCTTTTTCATAGGAACGGAGCAACAGGGTCGGATTCGTAGCCTGCAACTCCTCGCCGGTCGGGGTGGAAACATTGACTTCCTCATTACGCTCGACAAACGACCATTGTGTCGTTCCATCAAACCAAGTGATCATATCAGGAGTCTTCAGTACGAATTTATCACCTTTAATATCGACCGTACCATCAAAGCTTTCCGACACTTTCTGCACATCCGAACGTGTCTGCATCGTAAAGTAAGCAGTCAAGCCGTTAGAATCTTCATAAGCAGAAGCAGCCTTATCCAAAATGGACGTAGCGTTCTGTGCCAATACCCTCACACCGGATATAGTCCAAAAACACAGGAAAACAACAGCCAAAATGCGGCAAACTTTTATTTTATTATCTCTTTTCATGTCGTTTTTTATTTATGATTTAAACTCCCAATCATTAGCAGATCTCAAAAAGGGCTTATAGCACTCAAAACATGTCAATATAGATAAACCAACAGCCCATCCCCATAACTCATAAATCATTTCAACGAATTCAACAACTGCTCCAGGCTGTATTCGTCCTGAATCAAGACCTGACGGGCTTTACTACCCTCGAAAGGACCGACAATACCCGCCGCTTCCAATTGATCCATCAAGCGACCTGCACGGTTGTAACCGATTGCAAACTTTCGCTGGATAAGCGAAGTCGAACCCTGCTGCTGGATCACAATCAGACGGGCTGCTTCATCGAACAACGGGTCTCGATCCGACAGATCCACCGTCCCGGCCGAAGAAGATTCACCGCCTTCACCTATATATTCAGGCAACAAATAAGCAGTCGGATAAGCCACCTGCGCACCGACATAATTCACGATATCTTCCACTTCCGGCGTATCGACAAACGCACACTGAACACGCGTCGGCTCGCTGCTTCCGGTAATCAGAACCAGCATATCTCCCTTACCGATCAAACGGTTAGCCCCCGGGGTATCCAAAATCGTACGGGAGTCAATCTGAGACATCACCTTAAACGCAATACGGCTCGGGAAGTTACTCTTGATCGTCCCTGTAATCACTTTCGTATCCGGGCGCTGGGTTGCCAGGATCATATGGATACCAACCGCACGAGCCTTAGCCGCAATACGCGAGATCGGCAACTCGATCTCTTTGCCAGAAGTCGCAATCAAGTCGGCAAACTCATCAACGATTGCAACGATATAAGGCAGAAACCGATGTCCTTTCTCCGGATTCAGACGGCGGGAAATGAATTTTTCATTATATTCCTTTATATTACGCGCCGAAGCCTCCACCAATAATTTATAACGATTTTCCATCTCGATCACCAAAGAGTTCAAAGTCGCCACCGCATCCCCCGGCTCCGTCACGATCGGTTTGTCGGCATTCGGCAATTTCGCCAGATAATGGCGTTCGATCTTCGAATAAATGCTAAATTCCACCTGCTTGGGATCGACCATCACGAACTTCAATTCGGCCGGATGCTTCTTATACAGCAAAGAGGTGATAATCGCATTCAAGCCGACCGATTTACCTTGTCCGGTCGCACCAGCCACCAACAGGTGGGGAGTCTTGCACAAGTCGAACATAAACACTTCGTTGACAATCGTCCTTCCGATCGCCACCGGCAAATCATACGTACATTCCTGGAATTTACGCGAAGCGACCACCGACTGCATCGAAACAGTCTGCGGCTTATTGTTCGGAACCTCGATTCCGATCGTTCCTTTACCCGGCATCGGTGCGATAATACGGATCTGCAAGGCTGAAAGGCTCAAAGCAATGTCATCTTCCAGATTCTTAATCTTGGAAATACGCACACCTGCTTCCGGGATGATCTCATAGAGCGTAACCGTCGGTCCGACTGTCGCCTTGATAGAAGCGATATTGATACCGAAGTCCTCCAACGTCCGCTTGATCATCTGCTGGTTCTCTTCCAATTCTTCGCGGTTTACCTCGACATTGCCCGAATCATAAAATTTCAACAGGTCGAGCGTCGGGAACATATAACGGGACAAGTCCAGGCGTGGATCATATTTACCCAATTGAGACTGATCGAATTCCTCCTCTTCTTCGGGCACTTCCACTTCGAAAATCGTGTTATTGCCATTGCCGGCCTCGACAACCGGATCATCCCCACGGGCTACTTCAAATTCAAAATCATCCTTTTGCGGGACTTCCGTTTCCACTTCGGCTTTCCGCATCTCGGTTTCCGTATCGAAAACATACTCGTCCGGCCCGATGTTTTCTTCTACTGTCTCACGATATGCAACAGGCTGAGGTGCAGCCACTGTTTTTTCAACAGGGGCATAAACCTCTGCTTCCCCTTCCACATCTTCTTCCTCTTCCGGCACTTCCGTCGTTTCACTCTTATCCCGTTTCAAACGGTTCTTTAGCCATCCGAAAGAGAAGACATTTTGCAGGAACGGGATCGTCCGTTTACTGGTGAAGATCGCAACAATCAGGAACAAGCCGACCAGCAGCAGGACCGTTCCCGGTATCCCGATATTATTCATCATCACCTCCGACAAATAATATCCGTGCTGTCCCCCCAAATAAATAAACGTATCTTCATATCCGCGGATAAAGATAAAAGCAAAGAACAACGATCCCCATATCAGCATGGCCGCACTAAACAGGAAACGTTTCAACAACGATACCCGGCTCAGGTTCATTAGCTTCGCTCCGACTGAACCGAGGAAAAACAGGATCAGGAAAGAAGAAATCCCAAACCACCGGTTCATCAGCAAATCGGCAAGAAAAGCCCCGCGCACCCCCGTCCAGTTCTCTACTGATCCACGATTGATCACCAGGTCCGACAACGGGATATTCTCGATCTTGCTCTGATCCGCCCCTCCCGTAAAGAAAAACGAAATCAATGCCAGACCTACATATATGGTAACAATGGAAATAACCAATCCGGTAATAAAACGGGTCCGCTCGCTGGTAAAAAAGTTCCGAATCCCTTTAAATTTACTTTCCCCGTTATTCGTATTTTGTTTTGCAGTCGTCTTTTTAGCCATTACACAATTAAATTTACAACACGCAAATGTACATAGAAAATTTCAAGTTCCCTACGACATTCGCATTTCCCTTAGGCTCCAATCTCAAAATTCCGGCAAAACATTTGGGTGCGGTATCCTATATTAGCTTTACAAAGAAAAAATTGCTACTTTTGCAGATTATAAACGCAAGGTATCTACTAAGATAATTAGCATGGAAAAAGAGAACAACCCGATATACGAACGCAATACGCTGGAATTCGTAACAGTTGCACTGGAATTTTGTACGTTTGTCGAGAACGCCGGCAATACCGGTCTTTTCGACTTTCTGGATAAGGCAGTCAAGATCTTGCCCTTGCTGTATCTGAAAGCCACCCTTCTACCCGAAGCGGAAGAAGACGAAGATGCAGAACCGGAATTGACCGTCACGGAAGACATGTACGAATCGGTCCGCAACCGGATCGCCGGACTGCTCGGAGAAAAAGACTCCTATCTCGAAACGTTCCATCCGGATATGCAATACAGCGACACGCCGATCGCCGCCTTTATCTCGGAGAATCTGGCCGATGTTTACCAAGACACGGGTAATTTCATCTCTCTGTTCCGTCAAGGCAATGAAGAAGTTATGCTCGAGGCAATCGTATTGTGTCGTAAAAACTTCTGCGAATTCTGGGGACAACAATTATTAAACGCATTAAAAGCACTCCACGCCGTGCGATACAGCGATGAAGAACTTTTAGAAACCGACAAAGAAGAATGACACAACAATACACACATTCGATAACAAAAGAGGCAATATCCGAGCTTCCCTTAGAAGAATTTACCGGAAGGATCATTGTGATCGACACATTGAGGGATGTTGAGAAAGCAGTCGGCTACCTCTCCGAATTCCAGTCCGTCGGGTTCGACACGGAAACCCGTCCGAGCTTCAAGAAAGGACAACGTTACAAAATATCGCTTATGCAAATATCGACCGACGAAGCCTGTTTTCTGTTCCGCCTGAACCGGATCGGTATTCCGGAAGCATTGGAAGAATTTCTGGCGAATGAAAAGGTGCTGAAGATAGGCCTTTCACTGCGCGACGATTTCGGGGCGATGCGGAAACGCACGGACATACAACCCGCCAACTTCCTGGACTTGCAGAATTATGTCGGGCAGTTCGGCATCGAAGACGCCAGCCTGCAAAAGATATACGCCATCCTCTTCAACAAGAAGATCTCGAAAGGACAGCGTCTGAGCAACTGGGAAGCCGACGTCCTCAGCGACGCACAGAAAAAATATGCAGCCCTTGACGCATGGGCCTGCCTGAAAATATACAATCAATTGAAACAGATATAAATGAAGGAGTGTAAAGTATTTCTCAAACCGAAAAAAGAGGAATCGTTGCTACGTTTCCACCCGTGGGTATTCTCCGGTGCTATCCAAACAATCGAAGGTGAACCGGAAGAAGGCGACTTGGTAGAAGTTTATGGTACGAACGGACGCTTTTTAGGTATCGGACATTATCAGATAGGCAGTATCGCCGTACGCATCTTATCTTTCAAGCCGGTCACGATAGATGCCGCTTTCTGGGAAGAACGCATCCGTATCGCTTACACACTGCGCCAGACACTGGAACTTGCCGGAGTGGAAAACAACAATACATATCGATTGGTACATGGAGAAGGAGATAATCTTCCGGGACTTGTCATCGACATGTATGCCCACACCGCCGTCATGCAGGCGCATTCTGTCGGTATGCACTATGCACGCCATCAGATTGCCGAAGCCCTGAAAGCCGTGTTGGGAGATTCTTTACAGAACATATATTACAAATCGGAAGCGACTTTGCCTTACAAGGCCAACTTAGGCAGCGAAGACGGCTACCTGTACGGTGGTGAAGTGGAGGACATCGCTCTTGAGAACGGCCTGAAATTCTGTGTCGACTGGCAAAAGGGGCAAAAGACAGGTTTCTTTGTCGATCAGCGCGAAAACCGGTCGTTGCTGGAACGCTATGCCAAAGGACGCTCCGTACTGAACATGTTCTGCTACACTGGCGGCTTCTCGTTCTACGCCATGCGGGGAGGAGCCAAGGTCGTTCACTCGGTCGACAGCTCTGCCAAAGCGATCTCGCTGACCAACAGGAACGTGGAATTGAACTTTCCAGGCGATCCGCGCCACGAAGCTTATGCGGAAGACGCTTTCAAATATCTCGAAAAGATGGGAAGCAACTACGATCTCATCATCCTGGATCCACCAGCTTTCGCCAAACATAAAAACGTATTGCGCAATGCCTTGCAAGGTTACCGCAAACTGAACGCCATCGCTTTCGAAAAGATCAAGCCAGGAGGTATCCTGTTCACCTTCTCCTGCTCGCAGGTGGTAAGCAAAGAAAACTTCCGTCTGGCCGTATTCAGTGCTGCCGCCCAGTCCGGGCGCAGTGTCCGCATCCTGCACCAACTGACACAACCCGCCGACCATCCGGTCAACATTTACCATCCGGAAGGGGAATATCTGAAAGGGCTGGTACTTTATGTAGAGTGAGAAGAGGTATGAATTATGAATTATGATTTATGCATCGATGATAAATGATAAATCATAATTCATAAATTTAACTGAGGAAGGCGTAAAATATATACGGAAATATTTCTTTATTTCGTAATAGGTTGTACCTTTGTCTCGCTTTTAAGAGAGATAGAAGTATTATTATAAGTAAAACATAAAAACTTATTATTATGTCTAAAGTAACAGTTGTTGGCGCCGGTAATGTAGGTGCTACTTGCGCAAATGTTCTTGCCTTCAATGAAGTGGCAGACGAAGTTGTAATGCTTGACGTTAAGGAAGGGGTTTCCGAAGGTAAAGCAATGGATATGATGCAGACTGCTCAACTGCTGGGTTTCGATACTACAGTTACAGGTTGCACAAATGACTACGAAAAAACAGCTAACTCTGACGTTGTTGTCATCACTTCAGGTATTCCTCGTAAACCAGGTATGACTCGCGAAGAACTGATCGGTGTTAACGCTGGTATCGTTAAGAGTGTTGCTCAGAACATCCTGAAATATTCTCCGAACGCAATCCTGGTAGTGATCTCCAACCCGATGGATACAATGACTTACCTGTCATTGAAGTCTCTGGGTCTGCCGAAAAACCGTATCATCGGTATGGGAGGTGCTCTGGATAGCTCCCGTTTCAAATATTTCTTGTCTCAGGCTTTAGGTTGCAATGCTAACGAAGTCGAAGGTATGGTAATCGGCGGTCACGGTGACACGACTATGATCCCGTTGGCTCGTCTGGCTACTTACAAAGGTATTCCCGTAAGTAAGTTGTTGAGCGCTGAAAAACTGCAGGAAGTTGTCGCTTCCACTATGGTCGGCGGTGCTACACTGACTAAGCTGTTAGGTACTTCCGCATGGTATGCACCGGGTGCAGCAGGAGCTTATGTTGTCGAGTCTATCATCCACAACCAGAAGAAGATGGTTCCTTGTTCCGTTTACCTGGAAGGTGAATACGGAGAATCCGATCTTTGCATCGGCGTTCCTGTTATCCTGGGTAAGAACGGTATCGAAAAGATCGTTGAACTGGAATTGACAGCTGAAGAAAAAGAACTCTTCGCCAAGAGTGCAGCAGCCGTTCACAAAACAAACGAAGCGTTGAAAGAAGTCGGCGCTCTTTAATAATCGGAAAAAAGGTTTGATAATATAGAAAAGAGGATAGTCCTTCGGGGTTATCCTCTTTTTGTCTATACACCTTCTCCATCTTATAGTTCATATTAAATGATATAAGTTCATTTTTAGGCAGATATGAATCATTTCAACTTCACCCACCTTTGACACCTTTCGATTATCATGTCATACAAGGGTGAAGGCAGACAACCGGACTGCCTTCACCTCAAAAATTTGCCTTCACCTGTCTCGCCCAGATTCGGGTTGGCCATGCCCCCATCTTCACATCCACCTATATATATTAAATGAAAAACAAGGATACTACAATATCAATTAATCAACAAATACACAGGTATTAACAGCTATTTCTACCACTCCTTACCTTTTCGCCCTTAGTCGAAAAGGTTTTTGACCTGTGTCGAAAGGGCTTTTGACCAAGGGCGAAAAGGTTTTCGACTAAAGGCAAAAGGTCTATGAGCAGGCTGTTTGGCAATAGAAGCATGCCAATTGTCACTTAAATTAGCAGATTTAAACCATAACTTACTTCAATTCCCGAATCTTGATATTGCGGAACCAGATCGGATAACCATGATCCTGCAAGCCGATATACCCTTCATGGGAAATGCCTTCCTGGAAGCCTTGGAAATCTTTGAATTTGCTATTGGCAACCATATCATCCCATTCTTTGCTCCACAAAGTATACTGAACGACCTTCTTTCCATTCTGGGTATGCGTCACTTTGCCATCCTTCACCTTGATCACGATCGTGTTCCATTCGCCGGCAGGTTTTACCGTTTTCGGATCGGCAGGGAGCATATCATACAAAGAACCGGCAAGGTGGTTTGCCAGCTTGTTGTCGGTTGCATCCACATTATCCAGAACCTGTACTTCGGGAGCTGCATAATAGATCGGTTTGCCCGGAACTTCGCGTACATAATAGAAGATACCTGAATTTCCCATTTTACTGGTTTTCCAATCTACAGATAGCTCAAAGTTCTTGAACTTCTTTTCCTTATACAGGATATCGCCTCCTGCACCGTGTCCAGGTTTTTTGCCCGGAGCGGTAAAGACTTTCATCGCCTCGTCTTCGATTACCCAGTTCGGGGCCATACCGGTATTGTTGCATTGTCTCCAACCGGTAAAATCTTTCCCGTTGAACAGCAAAGTCCAACCTTGTTTCTTTTCTTTTTCAGTCAACGTGTTATTCGCTTTTTGCGCAAAAGAAGGGACAGCAGCCATAACTGCTAAAAGAACCACAAACGATTTAAATAAGTTTTTCATGTTACATTTCATTTTTAGATTAGACATTGAGAATATAAAACTCAACAAAGATAAATAAAAAAAGAGCTGCTCCATAAAGAACAACTCTTTCTTTTCTGTCGGATAATCCTATTTTATTTGATGATGCCCAATTTCGAAGCACTGATGAAGTCGATGATATGCTGGATTTCGTCGCTCATCGGCACCTGGTCCTTAATCATCAGCAAGGCATCGAATATACTGGCGTTACCTTGATAGATGATACGGTAAGCATGACTGATATGTTTTACGATCTTTTCGCTCATGCCTTCATGCATCAGGATTACGGAGTTTACCCCGTAATAGGTCGTCGGCTCCAATGCAGCCACGATATAAGGAGGCACATCCTTGCGGAAGCGGCAACCGGTCTGCGTCATCGACCAGGTTCCGACACGACATCCCTGGCTCACCAGCACGTTACCTCCGAAAATCACATAATCTTCAATCATGCAGTTGCCGGAAATCTTGCTCCCGTATCCGAACACACTGTGATTGCCGATATGCGTGTCGTGGGAAACATGCACGCCTTCATGCAGGAAATTGCCATTACCGATAATCGTCTTCCCGCCAGAATTAGTCGCACGGTTGATCACTACGTTTTCACGGATCACATTGTCATCTCCGATTTCGACGATCGTATCATCTCCCTTATAGTTAAAATCCTGCGGTTCGGCAGCAATGACAGCACCATTGAAGATGCGGTTCCTCTTTCCCATACGGGTTCCACTCATGATACTGACATGAGGCATGATCTCGCAGTCATCACCGATTTCTACATTCTTATCGATGTATGCAAACGGATGGACGGTTACGTTCGCTCCTAACTTCGCGCTTGCATCTACATAAGCTAACGGACTAATCATAATAATCACCTTTTAAATTGTCAATTGCTTTTTACTCTCTTCCGCCACCGACGGCACTATATAAATTGATAACAGCCTGCATACGCTGGACATTGTCGGAGACTTCCGTCAACTGCGCACTGAGCAGACTCTGCTGGGCAGAAAGAATTTCCAGATAAGTGGACTGTCCGGATTGGAACAAAGCATTAGTATAGGTTACCGCCTTTTCCAACTCTTCTATCTGAGCCTTGTCCTGGATAAGTTTTCTATTGGTAGCATCATAAAGATGCAAAGCGTCACTCACTTCCTTTCCCGCTTCCAGAATCGTCTGCTGGTAGTTCATCTTGGCAATCTGTTCTTCCGCTTTTGAGATTTTCAGGTTGGCCACCAGCTTACCATTGTTAAAGATAGGCTGTGCCAACGAAGCCAACGCCTGAAACATAAACTGTCCCGGATTGGAAACCGTAACACCCGAACCATTCGTCCAACCGGCTGTCGCCGTAATATTGATTCCCGGATAAAAAGCGGCACGGGCCTTATTAGTCGTATAATAAGCGCTAGCCAATGTCATCTCGGCCACCTTCACATCCGGACGGTTTTCCAACAACTGCAAAGGAACACCAGCCATCAGCTCTTCTGGCATCACCTGGTCTTCAAGCGTACTGCGGTCGATAGGCTGCGGTGCTTTCGCTAGCAATACAGATAAGGAGTTCTCCACTTCACGCACCTGACGCTTCAGTTCGATCAACGAACCGGATACCTGATGGTACACGGCACGCATTTGGACGACTGCGGCTTCTGTTGTCATACCGGCAACCTTCATCGCCTCCATAGCCCGCACATTTTCTTTGTAGATATCTACCGTCTTGGAAGTAATCTCCACCTGGCGGTCCAACATCAACAGAGTGAAGTAGGCATTGGCGATTCCGCCGATCAGCTGCGAGCGTATCGCTTGCTGCGTGTACTGGCTCTGCAAGTAAGCGGCTTTCTGCCCGCGGCTCGCATTCAATAGTTTACCAAACAAATCGACTTCCCAGCTAGCTGCCGCCGGCAAGGTATAGGCTTTCACATACCCCGTATTTTCCATTTTGGTTATGGTTCCTTGCGGAGCCAGATTCAAAGAAGGGAGGAAAGACAGGCGAGCGGAAGTCAGCAACAATTTGGCCTCCTCTACCCTCAGGATAGCGGCTTGCATATCCACATTGTTTGCCAATCCCTCTTCGATCAAGGCCTGCAATTTAGGATCACGAAAAACTTCCTTCCAGGGCAAGTTTCCCATATTGGCCGTATCTGTTGCTGCCAACGTGTCGGTGGCAGAGACCGGATCACGGTAGATACCGGAAGTTTCGATCGTATCCGGACGGTCATATGCTTTATAGATATGGCAACTGCTCAAAAGAGCGGTTGCACATACCATATATATAATCTGTTTCTTCATTGTCATCTCTTATTTTGTTTTTGCGTACTGTTCTATTTCCGTATTCATATCGCTGTTATCCAAATCTTCCCATTCGATAGGTTTGAATTTCTCCTGCAAGTACTGGAATACCACAAACAAAACCGGAACAATAAAAATCTGGAAGATCATACCGATGAACATACCTCCGATGGCGGCAGTACCCAAAGTACGGTTACCGTGAGCACCTACACCGAACGCGAACATCATAGGCAACAGACCGACTACCATAGCCAACGATGTCATTAGGATAGGACGTAGACGAGCGGCAGCACCTAAAACGGCAGCCCACGTGATACTCATACCCATACGGCGACGATCAAGGGCAAACTCTACGATCAGGATGGCGTTCTTCGCCAACAAACCGACCAACATGATCAAGGCGATCTGCATATAGATATTGTTGGACATCGTACCTAAGATCATCTTCAAAGCCGGGATATTACCCAAAGCAGCCCATCCCTGTACGAACAGGAAGCTACCCATCAAACCGAACGGAATGGAAAGCAATACAGCCAACGGCAGTATATAACTTTCATACTGGGCGCTCAGCAACAAATAAACGAAGACGAAACAGAGCAGGAAGATCAAACCGGTCGTGCTGCCGCTGGTTTCAGCCTCTTCACGCGCCATACCACCCAACTCGTATCCGAAACCGGTCAGAAGTGTCGTACCGGCAACCTCCTCGATCGCTTTCAATGCTTGCCCACTGGTGTATCCATCCGCCGGCGCAACCATCACTTTAATAGATGTATACATATTGAAACGGCTGATAATATCCGGTCCATACACTTTCTTGATAGACACGAACTGCGAGATTGGAGCCATTTCGTTTCCATTGCGGACTTTGATATTCTTCAACGATTCCAAATTGGTACGCAAAGCCGGATCAGCCTGGACCATCACACGGTACATCTTACCGAAACGGTTGAAGTTGGAGGCATACAAACCACCGTAATATCCCTGCATGGTTGCCAGAATATCACTCGGACTGATCCCTACTTTCTTACAGGCAGCCGCATCGATATCGATCATATACTGCGGGAAGTTAGGGTTGAAGGTACTCTGTGCCGACTTGATTTCAGGACGCGCTGTCAAAGCAGCCATATATTGCTTCGTCACATCGAAGAATTTTTCCAGATCACCACCAGTCTTATCCTGCATGTTCAACTCGATATCACTGGATGCGGAATACCCTGGGATCATAGGCGGAGTAAAGAACAGCACCTGTGCATCCTTCACAATCTTTTGCGCACGCATGAACAAACTGCCATACACAATATCCGAACTCTGCATCATGGAACGTTCTTCCCAATCTTTCAACTTGATAATGAACGAACCGTATGAAGGCCCCTGGCCACCGATAAAGCTGAAACCAATAATGGCCGTACGCGATTTGACTGCCGGGTCGGCAGCGATCAGGCTATCCACCTTGTTCATCACCTCTATCGTACGTTCCTGGGAAGTTCCCGGAGGCAGCGTCACCGCTCCCATGATCGTACCGGTATCTTCATTCGGAACCATACCTGTCGGGGTCACATTCATCAAAACAACAAGCAGGACGATACATCCGGCAACGATACCAAACGAAAGCCATTTCTTTTGGATAAAGAATACAACACGTTTTTTATAGCTGTTCAGCAAAGAGTCGTATGCGGCATTGAAAGAAGAGTGGAAACGGGAGACGAAAGTCGATTTCTTCTCATGCCCTTCTTCGTGCGGCTTCAAGAACATCGCACACAGAGCCGGACTCAGCGTCAAGGCGTTCAATGCAGACAAACCGATCGAGATAGCCATCGTCAAACCGAACTGGCGATAGAATGTACCGGCCGTACCGCTCATGAAACTTACCGGAATAAACACGGACATCATGACCAACGTAATGGAGACGATAGCACCGCCCAGCTCGTTCATGGCATCGATAGAAGCCAGTTTCGCTGATTTGTATCCCTGGTCCAACTTGGCATGGACACCCTCGACGACCACGATCGCATCATCGACCACGATCGCAATGGCGAGCACCATGGCACAAAGAGTCAGCAAGTTCAAGCTAAAGCCGATCAGCGACAGCATGAAGAACGTACCGATCAACGCAACCGGGATCGCGATAGCCGGAATCAAAGTCGAACGTAAATCCTGCAAGAAGATATACACAACGATAAATACCAGGATGAAGGCTTCGATCAACGTCTTGAGCACCTCATGGATAGAAGCGTACAAGAAGTCGTTGGCATTCATACCGACGTCGATCTTCAAGCCCGGAGGCAATATCTTTTCTGTTTCTTCCAGTAGGTTCTGGATATTATTGATGGTTTCCGTCGCATTGGTTCCTGCCATCTGATAAACGATACAAGTTACGGCACTATGACCGTTTACTTTATTGACAAAGTTATAAGTCAGACGTCCCAATTCGATATCGGCGATATCTTTCATACGGAGCACTTCACCATCCGGCAAAGCTTTCACAACCATGTTCTCAAATTCGTTCACTTCCTGCAAACGTCCCTTATAACGGATCGTATACTGGAAACTCTGGTTACCCTGTTCACCAAACGAACCCGGAGCGGCTTCCACGTTCTGCTCAGCCAAGACGCCTGCAACGTCATTCGGAACCAGTTTATACTGTGCCATCACATCCGGCTTCAGCCAGATACGCATGGAATAGTCTGTTCCTAACACGTTTGCATCACCCACACCAGGTACACGCTGTACTTCCGGAATCAGGTTGATCTTGGCATAGTTTTCGATAAATCGCTGGTCGTAACGGTCCTCGGCATCATAAACAGAGAACACGATCAACATGGAGTTCTGACGTTTCTGAGTCGTCACACCGATCTTGGTTACTTCGGCCGGCAGCAAACCTTGTGCCATGGAAACACGATTCTGCACATTGACGGCAGCCATGTCAGGATCGGTACCCTGTTTAAAATAAATGGAGATTTCGGCCGATCCGTTATTCGAAGCCGATGAAGTCATGTACATCATGTTCTCCACACCATTGATCTGGTCTTCCAGCGGCGCAATCACACTATTCAATACCGTCTGTGCGTTTGCCCCCGTATAAGTAGCTCTCACCGAAACGGTTGGAGGGGCAATATCCGGATATTGGGTAATAGGCAAGGACAGCAAGCCTAATATACCCAGTATGACAATCAAGATGGAGATCACCGTTGAGAGCACCGGGCGGTTTATAAATCTATCTAATTTCATATCTTCTGTTTTTAACGAACAAATGGAAGTTATTAATTAAAAGCGGTCTTCAGATTACCTTCGTTCTGGTCTTTCAAGGCCTGATCATATTTCGCTTTCTGCTGTTCCGGCGTGATCGGCTGAATAGCCTGGCCGTCATGGAGGTTCTGTACGCCTTCAATCACGATTTTGTCACCGGATTTCAAACCATTTGTCACCAGGTAATTCTTCCCGTCATCCAGATTAGAGATCTGAATCTCCGTATTCTTCACGGAATTGTCCGCCTGCAAGACGAAAACAAACTTTTTGTCCTGGATTTCGACAGTAGCGGACTGAGGGATAATAATAATCCCATCCATCGTGTATGGGAATATGATGTTGCCGGTACCGCCGCTTCTCAATATATTTTTATCATTCGGGAAAACAGCACGCATGCTGACAGACCCGGTTGACTGGTCGATTACACCGCTAACGGCATCGATCTTGCCGTCAGACTGATAAGTTGTGCCGTCAGACAGCTGCAAGCGGACAGCCGGCATCTTTTCCAGCTGTTCTTTCAAAGTACCCCCGGCTCTTGTCAGACGCAGCAGCTCTTTCTCCGTCATAGAAAAATAAACATACACGTCGTTGATTTCGGATACGGTTGTCAACGGCTGCGAAACAGAAGGGCTGACCAGACTTCCGATACGGTACGGAAATGTACCGACAACGCCATTCGACGGGCTTGTCACCGTACAGAAAGATAAATTCTGATTTGCGCTTACCAAAGATGCTTCTGCCTGAGCCAGGCTTGCCTTGGCAGACATAAGCTGGTTGACCGCTGTCTGATACTCAAAATCACTGATAATCTTCTGATCGAACAAAGCCTTTTTATTCTTTTCGGTCAGGTTCAAAGTAGCGACATTGGCTTTAGCCATCTCGACAGCCGCTTTTGCCTGTCCGACCGCAGCAGCATACTGGGTCGGATCGATCTGGAACAAAGCCTGCCCTTTACGAACTGTTGCTCCTTCATCCACACATAACTTAACGATAAAACCCGAAACCTGGGGGCGTACCTCAATATCCTGCGTTCCTCTGATCGTCGCCGGATAGGATGTTGTCTGGTCGCTCGTTGTCGAATTGACAGCAAGGACAGCAAATTCATTATCCCCTAACTTCATACCGCTTTGATTGTTCCCGCAAGCGGTTAATAAAGATACCCCTACTGCAAACAATGCAATTTGCCTTAATTGGGTAATAGTAGTTCTCAACATTTGTTTATCCATATTCATTATTATATATCTTCTATACTATTCTTGTTTTTAGTCATTAGAAGGCCATCAAAAAGCCATCGCCTGTCTCTTATACACATCTGACGCTGCCGACGATATGCAGTGTGTAG
>ENA-OXDZ01000304-OXDZ01000304.1-human-gut-metagenome-genome-assembly--contig:-NODE-304-length-14635-cov-20.4822_pt1 | contig 14635 bp, 10 predicted proteins | sample MGYA00249354_ERZ652241 | MGnify/ENA primary metagenome ERZ652241 (study PRJEB26925, sample SAMN05826513) | human gut metagenome | biome: ENVO:2100002; feature: ENVO:00000062; material: ENVO:00002003...
GAGGTCTCGTGGGCTCGGAGATGTGTATAAGAGACAGCGGCGGACTCGATCGCCTTCATCGGCGCCGGCAAACGCGACGCGGCCGGAGCCCGGGCGGAGGACAACGCCCCGGCGCCCTCCGCTGCGCCGCAGGACGACACGGACGACCTGCCTTTCTGATATAGCCGCCATATCGCAGGAAGTCAAGTCTTACTAAATGTAGTATATACTATACATAGTACATTAGTATCTCTCCTTACGGGTACGGGTTGTAGTATATGCTACATTTAGTATCATAGTAAAGTAGTAAATACTATGTTCCTTAAATGCGTATTTGCGTAAAATAAACACATAGCGAAAAAGTAAATTTGGGCAAAGCGTAGCGAATTAGCTGATAGAGCGTTCGTTACGCTTTGTTTTTCTATGGGACAGAGCCAACGAAATACCACCTCGAAGCCAAACGGTGCAGAAGTTCAGTTACCACCTCGTTACTCCCGTAACGGGTGCAAATTTCTTGCTAAAATGTTCTTTTTCTGCGTTTTGCGTTGATTTACATAGCTGTCGGTAACTCACTAAGAACTAATTTTGTAACCAAAAAAAGGAGTGAGTTATGCGAAGTACATTCAAGGTATTATTTTACGATGCAGAAAGGCAGCGAGAAGCCGAACGGTAACCTGCCTCTGATGTGCCGTATCACGGTGGACGGCGAGATTAAACAGTTCAGTTGCAAGATGGACGTTCCCCCACGCTTGTGGGACGTGAAGAACAGCCGTGCTTCGGGCAAGAGCGTCGAAGCGCAGAGAATCAACCTTGCGGTAGATAAAATCCGTGTGGAGGTAAACCGCCGCTATCAAGAGTTAATGCAGACGGACGGTTATGTTACCGCCGCCAAACTCAAAGACGCCTATCTCGGTATCGGCATCAAGCAGGAAACCTTGCTGAAGCTGTTCGAGCAGCACAACGCCGAGTTTGAGAAGAAAGTCGGGCACAGCAGGGCGCAGGGTACATTTACCCGTTATCGGACGGTCTGCAACCATATTCGGGAGTTTTTGCCCCATACCTACAAGCGTGAGGATATTCCGTTAAAGGAACTCAACCTTACATTCATCAACGACTTCGAGTATTTTTTGCGCACGGAGAAGAAATGCCGCACCAATACCGTGTGGGGCTATATGATTGTGTTGAAACACATCGTTTCGATAGCGAGAAACGACGGACGTTTGCCCTTTAATCCCTTTGCCGGATATATCAACTCTCCCGAAAGCGTGGACAGGGGCTACCTCACCCAAAAGGAGATACAGACGCTCATGGACGCACCCATGAAGAACGCCACCCATGAACTTGTACGGGACTTGTTCGTCTTTTCGGTGTTCACGGGGCTGGCGTATTCGGACGTGAAGAACCTCACCGCCGACCGCCTGCAAACATTCTTCGACGGCAACCTGTGGATAATCACCCGAAGAAAGAAAACCAACACCGAATCGAACATCCGCCTTTTGGACGTTCCCAAGCGTATCATCGAGAAGTACAAGGGACTGGCAAGGGACGGTCATGTTTTCCCCGTTCCGAGCAACGGAAGTTGCAACAAGGTACTGAAAGAGATAGGCAGACAATGCGGCTTCAAGGTACGTTTGACCTATCATGTGGCACGCCACACGAACGCTACGACCGTACTTTTATCGCACGGCGTACCCATCGAAACGGTGAGCCGTCTTTTGGGGCATACCAACATAAAGACCACCCAAATTTACGCCAAAATCACCGCCCAAAAGATAAGCCAAGACATGGAAACCTTGTCGCACAAGTTGGAGGATATGGAGAAGAATATCTGCCGAGCCATTTAATTAAAAACAGAATACCGATGAAAGAAGAAAGGAATATCATCACGATGGACGAGCAGGGCAATATCTCCCTGCCGGCCGATATAGGCGCAACCGCCATGACCGAGTGGGAAATCTGCGAACTGTTCGGGGTTATCGCCCCGACGGTTCGGGCGGGGATAAAGGCACTCTGCAAAAGCGGAGTTTTGAGTATATATGACATAAAGCGCATTATCCGCATATCGGACAGATACAGTGCGGAGGTTTACAACCTCGAAACGATAGCCGCCCTTGCTTTCCGTGTCGAATCGTTCGGGGCGGCGAAAGTCCGCAGGGCATTATTGGAAAGGATTATACACGGGCGAAAAGAGAAAACGACGGTATTCGTGTCGGTTGTTTCGGACGGCAAGCCCAACAGCCGTTGGAAAGCATGATGATATATCAACATACCAACATGCAAACATACCAGCATACCAACATGCAAACCTATCACTATGGTGATATATATTGCAGGTTCTATTCCTCTTTTCAGAGATTTCCGTTTACAAAGGCAAAGTAAGCACGGGGCTTTATGTCGGCTAAAAGGTCAAGCGGCTGCGCCGTTTCCCGATAAATCTTCCTCTCGCTTCGCTGCGAGCGTATTTATCGGGAAAACCTTGTATCCGACCGCCCGTGCAAAAGAGCCTTTGAAAACGGAAACGACCGCCCCGCCACCCACCGACCGAAGGGAAAAAATAAGGTGGGGGTTACGGGGAAGCAGACGGCAGGGACAGCCATAGCCGAAAGGCAGACAGGCAGGCAGACGGCACACCGCAGGGTATTTACGTAGAAAATACCGTAGCTTATTAGGGAATTTTCCGAGCCGCATTGCAAGCAACGCTGAAAATTCCCTAATAAGGCAAGGGGCAAGCCCCTCTGCACACCCCATGAGGACGGCAGACTGCCGCCCTCAAAGAGAGATTAAACCAATGTTTCACAAGCCAAAAAAGAAAGGAAGAATATATGGGTTTCGTAGTTTTACACATGGAAAAGGCGCACGGTTCCGACAGCGGGACGACCGCCCACATAGAGCGTTTCATCATACCCAAGAACGCCGACCCCACACGCACGCATCTAAACCGAAAACTCATCGAATATCCCGAAGGAGTGAAAGACCGTTCGGCAGCTATCCAAAGGAGGCTGGATGAAGCAGGACTGACACGTAAAATCGGAAGCAACCAAGTGCGGGCAATCCGCATCAACGTGTCGGCAACACCCGAAGACATGGAGCGTATCGAACGGGAGGGACGTTTGGACGAGTGGTGCGCCGACAACCTCAAATATTTCGCCGACACGTTCGGGAAGGAGAACATCGTGGCGGCTCACCTGCACTTGGACGAGAAAACGCCGCATATGCACGTCACGCTTGTGCCAATAGTCAAGGGGGAACGCAAGCGGAAGAAAAGGGAGGAGCAGGCGAAGAAACGCTACCGCAAGAAGCCCACCGACACCGTGAGGCTGTGCGCAGATGACATCATGAGCCGCTTGAAACTGAAAGCCTATCAGGACAGCTACGCCGTTGCAATGGGAAAATACGGTCTACAACGGGGCGTGGACGGTTCGGAAGCGAGGCACGTTTCCACGCAGCAATATTACCGTGACATAAAGCGACAAACGGAGGAGCTGAAAACGGAAGTGGTGGAATTGCAGGAGCGGAAAGAAACGGCACGGGAAGAGCTTGAACGGGCGAAAAAAGAAATACAGACCGAACGGCTGAAAGGGGCTGCCACGACCGCAGCCGCCAATATCGCCGAAAGTGTCGGTTCTCTTTTCGGGAGCAACAAGGTCAAGACGTTGGAGAGGGAGAACGCCGCCCTGCATAGGGAGGTAGCCACACACGAGGAAACCATCGAAGCACTGCAAGCCGAGATACAGACCATACGGGCAGACCACAGCCGTCAAGTATTGGAAATGCAGCAACGGCACATGACGGAAATACAGACGAAAGAAGCTGAACACAAGAGAGAGGTATCAAGGCTTACCCGTCTTGTGGAGAAGCTCTGCGCATGGTTTCCGTTGGCGAAAGAAGTCCTGCGGGTTGAGAAGTTATGCGCTATCGTGGGCTTTTCCACGGAACAGACCCGTACACTGATAGCCGGCAGGGAAGTAACGCACGATGGCACGCTCTATTCCGAAGAATACGGGCGGAGTTTCACGGCAAGAGACGTCACCGCAAAAATAAGGCAGGAATCCGTATCGAAACGACTTGTGCTGTATATCAATCAAACGCCCGTTGGCGAATGGTTCAAGGAGCAGTTCGAGAGACTAAGACAAAGCATGCGACAGCCCATACAACCGCAACGGAAAAGCAGGGGGATGAAGATGTAAGGCGAATCATTGCAGGCTTTTCACGAAACAAGTGAAGAAATCCGTTACAAGATAAGTGATTATCGGAGTTTTTTTCTACTTTTGCGTTTGGATTGGGGCGACCCTTTCCAAGACATATTAGAAAGATAAGAAGCGTTATGCGTATCTTGTAGTTGAAAACGTAGGAAATTTTCAAAAGTGTACAAGGATAGCATAGTGGTTCTCACGCTATAGCGTAGGCTGCTATTACTACATCTGTACACAAGGTTTCCTACGACCATCAATTACGACGTGGCATTGCAGTTCCACGCTTCGTGATTTAATAGGAAAGGTCTTTTACGGAACTGGGAGGACGCCATTTGTTTTTATGAAAAAACTTATTATCAGCAGTGCGCCTCTCAAACGAGGCATCTTGTATTTTTCGATGTGCGTTTGTACATTAGGGCTACATTCTTGTAGTGATGACTACGATGATACATGGATTAAGGAAGCCACTGAGAATTTAAAAGACCGTGTCGCCGCCCTTGAGGAATGGCAGAAATCCGTGAACTCGGACATTCTCTCGCTGCAAAGTCTGATTGAAGCCCTCGAGGGGAAAGATTACGTCACCGGAGTAACGCCGCTTCCCGATGGAACTGGCTATGTAATCTCTTTTCTAAAAAGTGGGGATGTAACCATCAAGCACGGTGAACGGGGCGCACAAGGAGAAAAAGGCGAGGATGGTGTCACACCCGTTATCAGCGTGAAGCAGGATACCGACGGGAAATATTATTGGACGATTAACGGCGAGTGGTTGCTCGACGATGGAAATAAAATGCCCGTTACCGGAGACAAAGGTGACACGGGGGATAAGGGAAATACTGGCGATAAGGGCGATAAAGGTGACACCGGAGCCGATGGGCAAACACCCCATATCGGAAATAACGGCAACTGGTGGATTGGCTCAACGGATACGGGTGTGAAAGCGCAGGGCGATACCGGAGCCGATGGGCAAACGCCTCATATCGGAAATAACGGCAACTGGTGGATTGGCACGACGGATACGGGCGTGAAAGCGCAGGGCGACACCGGAGCCGACGGGCAGACGCCTTATATCGGGAATAACGGCAACTGGTGGATTGGCACGACGGATACGGGTGTGAAAGCACAAGGCGATAAGGGTGCGGATGCCATAGCCCCGCAAGTCCGTATCAACCCGGATTCCAACGAGTGGGAAATCTCGGTTGACGGTGGAACGACATGGACATCGACGGGTGTCAAGGCCACGGGAGATAAAGGCGACACCGGAGCCACCGGAGCGCAAGGCGATTCGATGTTCAGCGACATAGACAACACGAACGAGGATTATGTGGAGTTGACGCTTACCGACGGTGTAACCAAAATCAAGCTGCCGAAATATGTCGCTTTCTCTATCGCATTTGAGAGTGATGAAGTGTTCTACGCCTCACCCTCTAACAATGAATTGACGCTTGTTCTCCCCGCCACCCTCAAGGAAAGCGACTATCGTTCCATCGTGGCGACCGTAACCGCAACGAACGGTGCAGAGGTGGTACAAACACGAAGCACCGGAAACCAGTGGAATGTTACCGTAACGAAACCCTCATTCGGGGCAGACGGTGTGCTGGAAGCGGGAAGCGCAAAAGTTGCGATAACGGGAACTGAAAACACTCGCCTTGCCGACACTTATTTGCTGCGGGTGGCTCTCGTGGCTGCGAACGGAACGGAAGTTGCTGCTTCCCGACTGGTACAGTATTTCGATGGGGTGATTGCGGAAAGCCAATCGGATATAACGGACAATACTGTTAAAAGGCTGGCATGGAAAGGAGATATGGCTGAAACCGATTTTGAGTATATCCGGAATAATATGGCAGCCACCCTCGAAGCGCTCGACCTTTCGGCTACTACATTAACGGATTTACCCACAAGGGCACTGGCTTTTTACAGTAGCATGGGACTCAGCGACAATACGACACTGAAAGAAGTAGTCCTGCCGGACGGATTGAAGACTATCGGCAATTCAGCCTTTGCCATGTGTAAGGCATTGAACAAATTGGATGTCCCCTCTACGGTTACTATGCTTGGGCGTTGGATATTGGAAGGTTCGAGTTTGTTATCTTTCACTATTCCCGAAGGGTTGACGACCTTGTCGGAAAGTACATTCTATGGTAGCAATATCACGGAAATCCGTATTCCGACTACGATAACGGAAATTCCTAATTACTGTTTCTCTGGTTGTGGAAACTTGGAGAGGATATACCTGCATGATGGCATTATCTCTATGGGAAAAAGCGCATTTATTGAGTGCTTTTCATTAGAGCGCTTTACCATTCCCAAAGGAGTTACCGTGCTGTCGCAAGACTTGTTTGCTTCTTGCAGAGGGTTACGTGAGGTTTATCTGCATGAAAACATAACGAAGATGGAAAGTTCTGTATTCGAAAATTGTAAATCTTTGACTTTCTGCTCGCTGTCAGGAGCAGGACAAAACATTTTACCTAACAACTTAACAGAAATAGGAACAAAATGCTTTTATTCCACTCCATTAAAGCAGATGAACATGAGAAGCACAAAAATCACAGCCATACCGGAATATGCTTTCTACACGTGTGAGAATTTAAAAGAGATCACCTTGCCGTCCGGTTTGCAAACGATCGGAACCTATGCGCTTAGTGGATGTCCATTTACATATATTGAATTACCAGCAACTTTAACACACATAGATAATTATGCATTTTTAAGCTGTAATGATTTGTACTCTGTTACTTGTAATGCAATCACACCACCGACATTGGGAACTAATTATCCGTTCACAGCCGGTAAAGTGCAATACCTAAGTGTACCATCCGGATATGTGGATACTTATAAGAGTTCTGATTGGAACAAGCATTTCACTACCATTCGATAATAATAATCACGAATCCTATAAGGAAAACTTCAAGACGGGCTGCAAATGTGGCTCGTCTTTTTTATTCCTAATTACATTTTGAAAAATCCTATAAAAGTTCTATATTTGCACAGAGTTATTTGACAGTATAGCATCGCAAAATGCTGAAAATCGCACGGTTGCTAAATCGTTACTTCTATTTCTCAAATAATTCGCTAAAAGTTTATTTCTCAATCGGTTAAGTCAAACCGAGAAAAATCTAAAATAGTATTCGCTAATTATAGTATTTACTAAAAATAGTATTATCTTTGTACATGGAATAAAAGAGTGAGAACGATGACGAAAATCATTGCTGTCTTGAACCACAAGGGTGGGGTCGGCAAGACGACCACTACCGTCAATCTGGCTGCCGCACTGCGGCAGAAGAAAAAACGTGTGCTGGCCATCGACATGGACGGCCAGGCCAACCTCACGGAATCCTGCGGCCTCTCCATCGAGGAGGAGCGGACCGTTTACGGGGCGATGAAGGGCGAGTACCCCTTGCCGCTGGTTGAGACGGAGGGCGGCTTTACCGTCGCACCTTCCTGCCTCGACCTCTCGGCGGCCTTATCAACGAGCCGGGGCGCGAGCTGATCCTCAAGGGGCTGATCGCCCGGCTGCCCGACGGCCGGAAATTCGATTACATCCTGATCGACTGCCCGCCCTCGCTGGGTCTGCTGACACTCAACGCCCTCACCGCAGCTCACTATCTGATTATCCCCGTTCAGGCCCAGTTCCTCGCCATGCGCGGCATGGCCAAGATCACGAACGTGGTCGCCACTGTCCGGGAACGCCTGAACCCGGCGCTGGAGATTGGCGGCATCGTCATCACCCAGTTCGACGGACGTAAGACGCTCAACAAGAGTGTGGCCGAGCTGGTCAAGGATGCGTTCTGCGACAAGGTGTTCCAGACGGTCATCCGCGACAACGTGTCGCTGGCCGAAGCGCCCATCAAAGGCAAGGACATCTTCGAGTACAGCCGCAATAGCAACGGCGCCAAGGACTACATGGCTTTGGCGCAAGAGGTACTGAAATTAAAGTAGACCGATATGGGCAAGAGCGATTTATTGAAAGACAGCATGAAGACCGGACTGGACGGGCTGCTGTCGCCTACCGGGAAAACCCCGCAACCGCAGCGTCCGGCAGCGCCCGTCGCGGAAAAGGAGCCTGCGGTGCATTGCATTTTCGTCATCGACAGGAGCATCCATACCCGCATGAAGTACCTCTCCATCGAAAAGGAGGTCTCCCTGAAAGAGATCGTGAACGAGGCTATGAAAGAGTACCTGGCAAAAAACGGGAAATAAGGGAGCACCCCTTATTTCCCGTTTTTATGCCCGTAACGTTTCCGTCATCACATTCCGACAGCGGCGGTTACAACATATCGTCCATCGACAAGCCTTTGTAGGAAATCAGGCATTGGAAAATCCGGAAGAAAACTTTTCGCCCGAAAAAAGACACCCCGCGAAAATTTTCGCGGGGCATTCTTTTTTCGATTCCGGCACAATCCCGTCAGCACCCTCTCGGGCCGCAGCATCCTCCTCTTCTGTGGTGTTTCCGACCGTGGTGCCCGTAATCGCAGCAATGCCCGTCGTGGTCGCAATCGCGGCATTCCCGGCATGCCTCGTTCCCCTTGCAGCCGCGGCAGTCGGAACAATCCGTGTTGCAGGTGCACTTTTCACAGTCGCACTCCTCGCAGCAGCACTCCACTTTCGCTTTGCCATCCTCTTTCTTCTCTCCGTCCTGAGCCGTAAAGGCGGTGAGGGAAAGTGCTCCGACAAGGAACAGGCATCCAAAAATGAACTTTTTCATAACTCGTATCTAAAAATAAGTGAAACACATATATTCTCCAAACGTCCGGCCTACCGTCGACATTGCATCCCTTTCAGTCTTTCTGCCGTATCCTGTACAAATATAATAAAATTCCTCCGGATTCCAAATTCGGAGGAATGAACCTTCTGCCCAAAGCGTGTTGTCCGCTCTCTGTCCAAGACGTCCCTACCTGCCGTATCTACTGACGCAGCATTCGCCAGGCTATAATTCGTTATGCGAAAGAATCTTCTCCGCACCTCGGATAGGGTGCTCCCCGTCGAGCGGCAGAGCCTGTTTTTCCTGTTTTCAGGTTCACTTCGCCTCTCTTCCCTGCCGTTCTCCCCTGTACTTCGTTTTCCGCTGGGAAGCCTCCCGGTCCCGGAAAGGCCCGGCCGATGCGCCGTACGGCCATTACCTACCCGGATTTATAATCCGGTCTGTCCATGAGGCCGCGGTCTTTCGTCCGCACTCCCCGATTGTGCCGTAAAGATAGAAAATGCGAGTTTTGCAGGCCAGGAAACGGCCCGCTTTTTTCTGCGGACCATCCTATCCTGTTGTACACTGGAGCCCGACCGCATATAACGGCTCCCGCCTCTATCGGACTGAAACTCGCCCAATGGATGACAGCGCCGAAAAAGCTTACGACCGGAAGATCGACAACGAGCGATAAGGAATGCGGCGACAGCTATCGGGACGAAAAAGAGACAGGAACGGCCGGGCGCATCCGGCGTCCGGCTATGCCATGAACAGCAGTCCGATAACGCAACCGGTCAAAAACTGCACCCCGCGGAGAACCCGTAATACCCTCCCTTTACCGGAGCGGCTACCGGGGTGAAAACAATGTTATATTCTTTCTTCCTCTTTTTCTGAAAGGCTTTTTGCCACAACCGGCAGCTCTACTCGCCGATCCGCGCACTCAGTATACCTACTCCCGCACCCGCCACGACATCGTGGAGCCAGTGTCTGCCGTTGTACATCCGCATGAACCCGACCCCGGCCGCAACGGCATAGGCTCCGGCCCCGTACCAACCGCCGTACTCTATCCGCACCAGCTCCGCACCCATGAAAACGGTGGCCGTATGCCCCGAAGGGAAGGAGTTGTGTCCCGAAAACTCCGGTCTTTTTTCGTCGATGCACAACTTCGGGATGTTCGTCAGAACGGCCAGCGCCGCATAGGAGGTAGCGACGATAAACACCCTGTCGCGGAATGAATGTCTCGCCTTGATGCCGGCGCAGCCCAGCATCAGGGAGCCGGCGACAGGCAGATACTGGATATAATCGTCGAATTCGAGCCGCCGGCCATCGCCCCGTATGCCGATCGCGCTGCGGGTAACGTTGCGGCTGCCGTTCCGGATGAAACTCGGAGCGAGTGCAACGGCCCCGACTCCGATCAAAGAGGCGGGCAGGATCGTCTGCCGCCACTCGAAATCATAATTCCTTACATTTTTGTCGCTGACGGATAAAGAATCGCAATCCGTCCACTGCCCGTACATCTTCATCGGCAGGAGGATCGTAAGGGCTACTGCCAAAATCAGATTTTTAGCATCCATGTGGTTTGCTCAGCCTCGCCGGTTCTCGCTCGGCTATGAATAAGACAAGTACTGAAACGTGAAACCGGTATGTATCCATCCTTCCTGGCCAGGCTGTACGCCTTAACTCGAAAATGGAGACGGCAGCACCATGCAAACGACATGGAGAACCATCATGCCAAAAATCTTGTTATCCCGATTAAAGTTTCCTACGCTTTATTACAGCAAGATGAAGACACAACGTTTCCTTGAATGACTGTTATGATATTCGCTTTTTACATTTTGAGGAATGATTTGGAAGTTGGATGACGAGAATAAAAGACGCGGAGCCGCCCATCGGTCACTCCTCTGTAAAAGGCGGTAGGAAAGCCCTCGATAACGGAATGGCAACGGCAGCTCCACGCGTACGCGGAGAACCGTCATGCCCATCTTGTTATCGTGATTAAAGTTTCCTACGCTTTATTACAGCAAGACACAGACACAACGTTCTTCTTATTCTTGAAACGACATCGTAACCGATGCCGCAGGTTTATATCATAGGCAACATATTTTGTTTATACTGAGTTTATGCCGAAGCCTTGCAAGCAGGCATCTAATCTACTACTTTTATTCGTGTCACTTGATCAGTTTCCGCCCGCCGTTGCCGCCGCTTTCCAATACCTCCATCTGCCGGATGGCGATCCGGTTGAGCCTGACGAGACGCTCGCCCTGCGGTATGCCCTGCTCGATGAATACGGCATTGAGGTTTTCCATATTCGAGAGGCATATCAACTCGTTGATCGTGGCATAGTCGCGGATGTTCCCTTTCGAATCCGGGTTTGCCTCACGCCATTGCCCAGCCGTCACGCCGAACATCGCCACGTTCAGCACGTCCGCTTCGCTGGCATAGATGACATTCGCCTGGGCGGGCGTAACCTCCGCCGGGATCAGGTTCTGCTTGATCGCGTCGGTGTGGATGCGGTAGTTTATCTTGGACAGTTCGCGTTTCGCGTTCCAGCCGAGTTGTGCCTGTTCCTGCTCTTTCAGCCGTTGGAACTCTTCGATCAGGTAGAGTTTGAAAGGAACGCTTATTGCGGAGCCGAACTCGAACGCGATATCCTTGTGGGCATAAGTCCCGCCATAACGCCCCTTTTTCACAACAATGCCGATGGCATGCGTACACTCTATCCATTCGGAAGCACTCAGTACGAAGGAGGGCAATCCTGCACTCTTTCTAAAGTGGTCGAATTCGACCACTTTGAAATCGGGGTTATGAATAACTTCCCATGTGCCGAGAAATTCGATGGCATAGCGGTTTCTTATCCAATTCTTGATTATGTCCGCGGCCCGGTTGTCCCCCTCTTTGGCCGAAGCCATATCAGTAAGGGATATATAGTCCCGTTCTTCTATACTAAGAACGGTAACCGGGGTGCTCTGTACCGTAATCTTTGCCATTATCGTTATAACGTCTTGTATTCTTTTCTGTGTCGTATGTTGTATTTTAATTGTGGCGAATTCGACATAATTAAAAACGGGATTATAAACTTTCTCTCAGATGCCGATAAATTCAAGTGTATTCCGGTTGCGCAACCAATCCGTGATAAAGAAATCACCGTCTTTGGCACGCAACATATCTGTCAAACAAATATAGTCCTCGTCATTGACTTTAACGACGTTTATTTCGGTATCTTTTACTGTAATCTTTGCCATTCAACTACCGATTGTCGGAATTTCAGCCGCAAAGATACGAACAATTCATGGAATTATATCCGTTGGATGAACTATTTACGGCCGGCCGGCGACGGTTGTCGGCACGACCGGCCGAACCGAAGGAGACAGCCAGCGGAACTGTCGCTGAGGAGAGGAGAAGGCCGGGCGCGGAACCTCGGCTTTCCATCGTTGGAACTCTTTAACGATTATAGTTCAAATTCGACGGAAATCCAACTCGCAAATTTGAGAGCTATATCTTATGGGCATAGGTTCCGCCATAACGACCCGATTGGGAAACGATGCCGATTGCATTCGTCGTATTGATCCACTTCTGCGGCGACAGGGTAAAGGCGTTTAATCGGGCTTCCTTTCTAAACCCGTCGAATTCGAGGGGTTTGAAATCCGGATTGTACAAGCAACTATTTGCGACTGAAAATTCTATCGGTCTGTTCCGTAGAGATGATGAACTTGGATGCCCTTCGTCCTGTCGGCCTTTCCCTGTTATATCGCGCAACTCGTTCCGAGTACTTTTCATCGGCGGGTTAATCTTTTTTGTTTTCGGGCCGTTTGTACCCCGAGAGGGAATCTCCCTTTCTATCCTTCCCTCTGCCTCTTTCCCCGCTTCGTTTCCGGCGTAGCTCCCATTCTTTTATACAGATAGTATTCCTTTGCCTCCCGTCTCGCCGGCATTCCCGTCGGCGGGATTTTCCCATGCGAAGGTACAGCGTTATTCCGGTCGTCAAGTACCGCTTTGCTAACCGGCCTGCGGATTGAACGGCAGCCTTCCGCAAATCGAAGATGAACTTCCGGTTCCCCTCCTTGCCTTGCCTGTCGGGTTGGGTATTCCGTGAAATCCCCCGGCTGTTTGCTTGCCTTTCCTTCATTTTCCCGCTGTGTGTCCTGCATGTAAAATCTTTCCCGACGAGGAAGCCGGAAGGCTTTCAGGAGAGGGGAAGAAAAAGAAAGTTCAACACATAAAAATTCAATGTTATGCACAGCAAGATTTTTCAAATTACCCGAACCAGGGTGTACCAGGACAACTATCTGAACGAGGGCACGCTTACGCAGGGCGACGACAGTTTCTTCGATTATTGCGCCGAGATCGACGACAAGGAGCGCAAGCATCATATCGGTGTATTGGTCAACCATATCCTGCCCGAGGGCATGTTCGAGCTTGTCTCCGAGGATGTCATCCGTTACATCGGCGGTGCGGATAAATGGCAGGCGGATTTCGTGGCCGGTATGCGCAGCAAGGCGGAAGCCGTTACCCCCGACAAGGTTCTGGAGTGGATTGGCCCGGTCTATCAGCTTGAAAAGTACCTGAAAAACCCGCTCGATACGGCCTACTGGTTCTACACGGACGAGGAGGGTTGCCGATCCTATGCCGAACAGTCCTACGAGTTCATGCGGGAAGTGTGTGAGTTGGAACCAGGCACGCTGCTCTACATCGGCGGTGTCATCGACTATCATTTCTGACCTTGAAAATACGGAATAATAAGCCTCCTGCCCCAAGCGGCGGGAGGCTTATTGTCCATATCCCGACCCTCTGCTTGTGCTGTTCGTGCCGGCAAAAGCCTCCCGTACCCCATTGTACGAGTATGCGGAAAGCCCGTCATCTCTCGCCAGTCAATCCATTCTGATAGGGCCATGCTGGACATCTTGTTACAAGAATAACCCTTTTTTCATTATCTCGATTGCATTTTGTCCGAAAGTCCGTCTTCCTGCAGCGATTTCTGCCCTTTGTACCCCGCTTGGGGCCCTTCCTTTTCTATCCTTTCTTTTGCCGCTTTATCCGCTTCATCCCCCGCCGTCGCCGCTCGGGGTTTTACAGACGCAAAGGTTGGCTGGCCGCGCTGGATACGGCGGTTTGAAGTGCATTCCCTGCAAATTCTTCCTTCTGCGAAGCGTAATTGGCCGGGAAAACCGCCGTATGACAGCTCTTTCGGACAGCCTGAAACCGCATCCGTAAAAATCCCGAAGCGGTTCCGGCAGGAAACGAACCGAACAAAGGGAAAAAGAAAAACCGAGATTAAAACGCAAAGACATGGAGAAAATCAAACTGGCCGTCTACAACGAGTACGCATTAGGGTATATCATGCCCGAACGCCCCGACACATTCTACACCTTAAAGGATAGCGTCTTGCGCGGCGCCCCGTGGCGCGTGATGCGCGAGCCCTATTTCATCGGGCCGAACGCTACCGTCAGACTGGCGAGCCGCAAGGATTTCGAGGATTTCGGGCTCTCGTTCGAAGGGTACGACGATCCGATGTACGAGTTCGATACCACCCTAAGCCACAACCGCAGAACCTCAAAACAAATCAATTATAAACCGTTAAATTCAAGTGCATTATGGAAAACATCGTTTCGACCGAAAAAAACATCGTATCGCTGGCCTTGGCCGACATTCAGCCCAGTACCTACAACCCGCGCAAGCGATTCGATGAAGCAGCCCTCGCCGAACTCGCCGCAAGCATCCGCCGGCAGGGGGTCCTGCAACCTATCGGCGTGCGCCCCGTGGCCGACACCGGCCCTGTCTCTTATAC
>ENA-OXDZ01000312-OXDZ01000312.1-human-gut-metagenome-genome-assembly--contig:-NODE-312-length-14484-cov-9.36579_pt1 | contig 14484 bp, 9 predicted proteins | sample MGYA00249354_ERZ652241 | MGnify/ENA primary metagenome ERZ652241 (study PRJEB26925, sample SAMN05826513) | human gut metagenome | biome: ENVO:2100002; feature: ENVO:00000062; material: ENVO:00002003...
TCTACACACTGCATATCGTCGGCAGCGTCAGATGTGTATAAGAGACAGTTTCCTGCCCACTTTTATCTCTGTAATCAGCTTATTTTTCATTTTAAAAAATTATTTGTACAATGCCTTATCTGGCATGGTTTCTTTTTCTTTTCGCAAAGATTCCTGCAAGTCCCGCGCATGAAACCATCAGAAGTGCTGTACAAAGTGCCATGCTGAAATCTTCGCCTGTCTTTGGAGATTTTGCACTCTGGTCAGCGTTTTCGGCTACCGTAAAGTTTGTTGCCGCTGTTCCATCTGTCCAGACAAGTTCAAAGGAATGGTTTCCTACTGGCAGGCTCTTAAGGTATTCCGGTTTGAAGGTAATGATGGTAGATCCTTCTGTGACCGTATAGTTGACCGGATCAACCGTTACTCCGTCCACCTTGACCTCGCGGAATTTTGAAATCTCACCGCTTCCTCGGATTGCAAGGCTTCCATCTGTATTCTGTGTCCATGAGCTGCCCGCTCCATCTAAAATATCATACGTTACCTGAGCCGGTGCTGTTGTGGTTGATGCAGCCGGTGTTGATGTCGCCGGTGCCGGATCCGGTGTCGGGGTTGTTGCTTCCGGTGTCGGATTTGGAGCCGGGGGTGTGGTTGGCTCCGGATTCGGTGTTGGTTCAGGTTTTGGTTCCGGGGTTGGTTCTGGATCCGGTGTTGGTGTTGTCTCACTGTCCTTATAGGTTGCTTCAATCTTGGTTGATGCCATTATGGTTGTCACAGTGGTTGCTGCACTATTTACATCCGCAATGACTGCGTCACCCGATATCACTTTCCACTTATCAAATACTTTTCCTGTTTCAGGTGTATTTGCTGTAATCTCTACAACAGAATCCTGCACATACATTCCTGATCCTGTACCATTGATAATTTCCAAGAAATAAACAAGTTTATCTGCATCCGGAACTGTTACCACAAAGGCTGGACTTTCCTCATGATTTTTATCCCCTTTGTATCTTACCTCGTAGGTTCCTGCTGAAAGTCCGGTAATCTCTGTGCCTGTGCAATTTGTATATGAACTGTCCCCAGATTTACGGTACTCCATCTGCTGAGTCACGCCTTTAATCTTACCGTCACTGTCATCTGCAGTAGTAGGTTTCACCCCCTCCAGATTAGCAGGAGCATTCTGTGATGCTTTTGTGATTTCCCAGTTAAAAGTCTTTTCTTCTGCTGTTCCATCTTCCCATGTTTTGCCAGCAGACGGTTTTATAATCACCTCATAAGTACCTGCATCTGTTGCACTATTTGTTCCACTAGCAACTGTATAATTTTCACCTAATTCAATACCAGCATGTTCTGTTTCATCATATGTAAATCTGTTTGGAACAGGATCCGGTACAATAGGTAATTTTTCTTTGCATTTTAATACAACTCCAGCTACCGCATCCGTACCTATTTCGTAAGCACTATTATCAGCTCTAAAGTATTCTGCACTTGCAGCATCACTTGTAATCGTAACCGGAGAATTTTCTTTTGGTGTTTCTTTTGTAGTCACGCCTATGCATGCTTTATCCGTCAGAGATTCTGTTTGCACCGTTATATTCGAGCCAAGATATAGATTATTATTTATGTTGTCTCCAACTGTATTTTCAATGATTATTGCCGTATTTTTTAAAGTTATTGTATTTCCAGACGATAGAAAAACACCGCCTCCTGCTTTATCTGATTGGTTACCGGTTATCATGCCTCCGAGAATATCGAATCTGCCTGTGTTATATACTCCTCCACCATACATTGCTTTATTCCCACTAATCGTTGTTCCATCAGACATAGTGAATGTGTCATTCAAGTTGCTGACACCTCCACCCTGAGTAGCAGCAGTATTATTAGAGATTTCGCCTCCGGACATAGTGAAGTTTCCACTCGCCTTAAAGACACCACCACCATACTGATTTGATGTATTACCGGTTATTGTACCTCCAGACATATCGAATGTACCTGCCTCATTATATACTCCTCCACCAGATGTAGTGGATGTATTATTGGTTATAGTACCTCCAGACATATTGAATGTGTTGCTATTATATACACCGCCGCCGTAATCAGCCTTATTTCCAGAGATTAGGCCATCATACATTTGAAATTCACCCTGCTTGTGAACGTATACACCTCCGCCACGTGCAGCAGTATTCTGTGAGATTGTTCCACCATACATCTTAAAGATATGTTTCGTATCAACGTATACTCCTCCACCATATCTATAGGTATTTTTGTTGGTATTTCCAGAGATTGTTCCACCGTACATGTTGAAATCGCCTGCATTTATGACACCACAACTGCTCTTGGAAATCATACCATTATACATGATGAAATAGCCTTCACTATTGTAAACACCTGCACCGGTATTTTCAGCTTCGTGCTTAATAATCCCATTCTCCTTACAGTCCGTAAGGGTAAACATGGCATTTGTGTCAATGTAAATAACGGCATTCTGAGCAGGATGACTATCAGGATTTTCATTTGTGCGGGTAATGCTGTGTCCATTCAGACATAAGTTTACTCTATACTCACATTTCCATTTCTCTTCAAGCTTCACATCTTGCTTCAGATAGTAATTGCCGTCTCCTTTTATGTCACTAAAATTACTAATCCCTATCCATGTCTGTTCCTCATCATGCTTATGCCCTTCAACCGAAAGTTCCCCTGTGCCGCATATGCAATGCTGTGTATGTGCTTCCGCTGTCACGTTCTGCTCACTTTCCCCTTCAGCCTTCGCATGCACTGTTTGACCCGGTGCTGCCGGAATAAGTCCTGCCACCATTCCAAACACCAGTACACCGGAAAGTATTTTTGCAATTCCTTTGCTCATTCTCTTTTTTCTTATCATGTGTACTCTCCTCCTGCTGTAGTTACAAAATTCAAGATTTCATGTGGCATTCCATCCACAGGTCTAATATCAAATGCTTATCTTAAGCTGCTCTTTTTTCTTCTTACAAAAATTCCTGCAAGTCCCACACATGATACCATCAGAAGTGCTGTACAAAGTGCCATGCTGAAATCTTCGCCTGTCTTTGGAGATTTTGCACTCTGGTCAGCGTTTTCGGCTACCGTAAAGTTTGTTGCCGCTGTTCCATCTGTCCAGACAAGTTCAAAGGAATGATTTCCTGCTGACAGGCTCTTAAGGTATTCCGGTTTGAAAGTAATGATGGTAGATCCTTCTGTAACCGTATAGTTGACCGGATCAACTGTAACTCCGTCCACCTTGACCTCACGGAATTTTGAAATCTCACCGCTTCCTCTGATTGCAAGGCTTCCATCTGTATTCTGTGTCCATGAACTGCCCGCTCCATCCAAAATATCATACGTTACCTGTGCTGGTGCCGAAGCTGCAGGAGCAGCTGTGGTTGATGCAGCCGGAGTTGTTGTCGCCGGTGCCGGATCCGGTGTCGGGGTTGTTGCTTCCGGTGTAGGATTTGGAGCCGGTGTTGGGGTTGGCGTTGGCTCCGGTGTTGGGGTTGGATTCGGATTCGGTGTCGGTGCTGCATCTTCTGTCACAGTCAATGTAACGCAATCTGAAATGACATGACCGCTTAGATTGCTTACCATACACTGATATCGATATCTACTATATTCTTTACTAATTGCATTTAACGTGTAACTTTCACTAGTTGCTCCAGCAATATCAACAAATCCTCGATTATCATTTTTGTCAACCATCCACTGATAACTCAAATCTGCACCTGCTGCCTCTACAGTAAACGTTGCCGTTTCTCCGACTTTCACAGATACAGGCTGTGGCTGTTTTGTGATTGACGGTGCTTCAACAGCTGGCTTTTTTTTCAGTACAAGTTTTTTATTTTCATCAATATCTGTTACGTAATCACTATTATCAGAAGAAAAATAGCTTGCACTTGCGGCTTTATCTGCAATTATAACCGAAGACTTCTCTGTTGGCTTAGCTTCTGTAGTCACGCCTATATTTGCTCCCTCTTTCAGCGATTCTACTGTCACTATTGCTTCAGTCCTAAGATATAGATTATTAGTTCTGTCTTCAACTGTATTTCCAATAATCTTTACCGCACCACTCAAAGTTATCTTATGGTATTGACCTACAAAAACACCGCCTCCCTTGTTATCGATAATTTCAGCCGTACCACTCATTTTAAAAGGCACTGTCGATATATAATATACTCCTCCTCCTTTATTGGATGTATTATTATTTATTTTGCCTCCTGACATAGTGAATCTGCCAGCATTATTATATACTCCTCCACCGCCAGAGTTTGTATTATTACCGGTTATTGTGCCTCCGTACATATCAAAAGAACAATTTACGCTAACGTATACTCCTCCACCACTTCCAGCATTATTAGTAGTGATAGTACCTCCGTACATAGTGAATATGCCAGGATTATTATTATATACTCCTCCACCATTATCAGCGGTATTCGAAGTGATTGTGCCTCCGTACATAGTGAATATGCCCGCGTCATTACATACTCCTCCACCATTATCAGCGGTATTCGAAGTGATTCTACCTCCGTACATAAAAAACATGCCGGGATTCTTGACACCACCATTGTTACCGGAAATTATTCCATTATACATGAAAAATCTTCCATCATTATAAACACCTTCACCGCTCACTCCTTCCTGATGAGTAATAGTTCCAGTCCCCTTACAGTCCGTAAGCGTAAAGTCAACGTTATTTTTTATTATAATAACAGCATTATTACCATTTTGGTCGTAATACCCTTTAGCCGTGCGAGTAATGCTGTGTCCATTCAGGCATAAATTTACGTTTCTTTGACAAGTCCATGCACTTGTGAGTGTCACATCTTGCGTCAGATAGTAATTGCCTTCTCTGTTTATGTCACTAAGCTTACTAATCCCTGTCCATGTCTCTTCCTTATGCGTATGCCTTTCAACCGAAAGATTCCCTGTACCGCATACGCAATGTGTATGTGGTTCCGTTGTCACATTCTGCCCATTTATCTCCGTAGCTTTCGCATTTACTGTTCCACCCGGTACTGTCGGAACAAGTCCTGCCACCATTCCGAATACCAGTAAACTGGAAAGTATTTTTGCAATTCCTTTGCTCATTCTCTTTTTTCTTATCATGTGTACTCTCCTCTTGCTGTAGTTACAAAATCCAAGATTTCATGTGGCATTCCATCCACAGGTCTAATATCATCTTAAGCTGCTCTTTTTTCTTCTTACAAAAATTCCTACAAGTCCCACACAAGATACCATCAGAAGTACTGTACAAAGTGCCATGCTGAAATCTTCGCCTGTCTTTGGAGATTTTGCACTCTGGTCAGCGTTTTCGGCTACCGTAAAGTTTGTTGCCGCTGTTCCATCTGTCCAGACAAGTTCAAAAGAATGATTTCCTGCTGACAGACTCTTAAGGTATTCCGGTTTGAAGGTAATAATGGTAGATCCTTCTGTGACTGTATAATTGACCGGATCAACTGTAACTCCATCCACTTTGACCTCACGGAATTTTGAAATCTCACCGCTTCCTCTGATTGCAAGGCTACCATCTGTATTCTGTGTCCATGAACTGCCCGCTCCATCTAAAATATCATACGTTACCTGAGCCGGTGCTGCAGCTGCCGAAGATGCCGGTGCTGTTGTGGTTGATGCAGCCGGTGTTGATGTCGCCGGTGCCGGATCCGGTGTCGGGGTTGTTGCTTCCGGTGTAGGATTTGGAGTCGGCGTTGGGGTTGGGGTTGGAGTCGGCGCTGGATTTGAGCCCGCATTGATTTCGCCGTATGGTGCGTTACAAATGCTGCAAATGGCTCTGTCTTTATCGGTAGCTGTACCGCCGGAACATTTTTCCGTCTGCTTGTGACTGCTGTTCGATGCGCAGATACGGGTATGCGTTCCGTCGCCGTTGGAAGTCCATGCTCCCCAGTTATGTTCATGATTCAATGCCGGTACAATCTCATAACCACATTCTGTGCAAATCTGTGCAGCATCCTCTGTGGCAGCCGGTCCCGGTATATGAGCTATAACAGTATCCGTTGCTGTACAGCCCGCGGTCTTGCATACATGTGCATGACCGTCCGCACCCTTATATCCCCATGAAGAAACATCGAAATCATGTGATGCGAAATCACCATATTCTCCACCACAGGTCGTGCAGACTGCCTTGTTCTGACAGGTAGCTGTACCGCCGGAGCAGTCTGCTGTTTCCGTGTGGCTGGCATCCGAAGAACAGATACGCGTATGCGTTCCGTCGCCGTTGGAAGTCCATGCTCCCCAATCGTGGGTGTGTGTCGTCCATTTTATTTTTTTATTTGCTGCGTCAAAGTCAGCTACAAAATTTGCGTTATCGCAGTAGAAAATGTTTTTTGCATCAACTGAAGATACACTTGAATCAACAGTTGCCAAAGTCTGATCTTGCGTAGAAGTATCTTTCATATAAACATAAATTTTTGCGTCACCGTTTAATGTATCAGTGATTTTAGTCTTATAATTATAACTAACAAGATTGTTACTTTCACCAGTTGTCAACTTATTTTCTTCGATTACCGGTGAGCCGGAAAGTTCCAGACTGCCCCTGCAATATACACCGCCACCATTAGCTTTATTATAATCATAATTATAGGGATAGGCGGTGTTGCCTGTGATGCTTCCTCCTTTCATGCAAAATGTACCGGTTGTGTGCACCCATACTCCGCCGCCACCGTGCGACTGCATCGTTGCACTTGTCACCTTATTGCCGCTAATCGTACCATCGAACATATTAAATGTCCCCTTATACACAGATACACCGCCACCGAAATATTGTGCAGTATTGCCGGTAATACTGCCACCATACATATTAAAAGTGTCCAGACTAGAAACTGCTCCACCCATGCTTGAAACTTCGTTTCCACTAATCTCGCCACCATGCATATTAAAAGTGCCTTTATCAACCTCCACGCCTGCGCCGTTTGCTTGATACTTGCTTGCACATTTATTATTACAAATCTTACTACCATACATATTAAAAGTGCCGTTAGAAACCAACACGCCTCTTCCCCATTCCACATCCGAATGAGAAATAGAACTGCTGCCTTTACAATCCGTCAGAGTCAGTGTACCGCCTTTATCAACTTCAAAAACATTTCCTGCACTCTTCATATTAATATTGTGACCATTTAGGCAAATTTTAACATCACCTTTTACAATGATACTATAGCTTGGTTCAAAGCTATCTGATAAATAATAGCAGCCCGCCGGTAACTCTAAATTATTATCAGTGCTTTGTATAGTTGTTTCACCTATTTTCAGTGTGTCCTCTGAACCTGTCAGTTTCGCAAATTCCAAGTTAGTGTGGGAGCTGTCGTCAGTACAGCTACTACCACAGACCGGATGGCTATGTTCATTTGCCGCCTGCACCTGCAATGTACCGTGCGGTACTGCCGGAACAACACCTGCTACCATTCCGAATACCAGTAAACCGGAAAGTATTTTTGCAATTCCTTTGCTCATTCTCTTTTTTCTTATCATGTGTATTCTCCTCCTGCATTTGTTTGTTTTTTCACAATATGTCACTTTACCATTTTTTTCATTTTATCACAGCGTTCATCCAAAACCCGGATTTCGGCGTGAGTTGTAATTATATGGCGTGAATTGTAAGATGCAGGCTTGCTTTGGTTTTCCGAATTTTTTATAATGGATGTATCATAACTGTGAAACAAGGAGGACTGCCACATGCTGCTTCAGATTTTAACTTATACACACCACTTAACGACAATGCTGTTTGGCATTTTTCTGTCCGCCTTTTTTCTCGGGGTAAAACAGAATAAGAAAAATGTCTGCATTCTTCTTGGCGGTGGAGCAGTATCCGGACTTTTCTTTCTGATCTGTAATACGGTATTCGGTTCGTTGTTCACGGAAGCCGTCTATCCGATTTTCGTGCATCTGCCGCTTTTTCTGCTGCTGGTGTTTTATTACCGTTTCCGCTGGCTGCCTTCCATAATCTCTATTATGACCGCCTATCTGTGCTGCCAGTTCAGCAACTGGGCAGGTATTTTTGCCTTATCCCTGAGCGGATTGGAATGGGTTTATTATCTGGTAAGGATTATCGTGACTGTTGCCGTTTTCGCTTTCTTAAGCCGGTATCTGTGCCAGACTACCGCACTGCTTTTTGCAAAATCTGACCGGGAACTGTATATCCTCGGGGCAATGCCATTTGTCTATTATGTGTTTGATTACTCTACCACAAAGTTCTCCATGCTTCTCTACTCCGGAAATAAGGTGGTCGTGGAATTTCTCGCATTTGCCATGTGTATTTCCTATGTCATTTTCCTGTTCGTCTATTTTCAGGAATATGAGTTGAAAAACAGCGCTGAACAATATGGTCAGCTTACCAATATGCAGTTGAACTCCCTGCACTCGGAGATCGAGCAGGTCCGCAGCAGCGAACACCGCATGAAGATCCTGCGGCACGACATGCGCCATCATCTTGCCGCCATCCAGACTTTTATCTCCCAGCAGGAACCGGAGCGCGCGCTTGATTATATTCAGGAGATCAATAAGCAATATGACGACACTGTCATCCACTCTTTCTGCAGAAATGAGCTGCTGAATTCGGTTCTTTCCATTTACCAGACACGGTTTGCGGAAAATCAGATCGTTTTTGACGTACAGATCCAGACTTCGCAGACACTCTGCTGCTCTGAGATGACTTTCTGTGCGATTCTTTCCAATCTTCTGGAAAATGCCATGCATGCGGTCACGAAGCTCCCTGAGGAAAAACGTATCGTGCATCTGAGCATTTTTGAAAAGGGAAACCACCTTCTGATCCTGCAGAAGAATCCGGCTTCAGAGACACCTGTTTTTTCAAACGGCATCCCGGTTACAACGGCAAAGAATCACGGTATCGGTGTCCAAAGCGTCATTTATTATGTAGAGAAGGAACACGGACAGTACCAGTTTTACATGGAAGGTGAGGACTTTGTAGTCCGCATTATTCTTTAAGCGAGGAAATTTATTATGGTAAAGATTGCGATTTGTGATGATGAAACTGAATTTTTAGATATACTTTCGGAAAGTCTTTCTTCCTGGTGCCGGGCGCATCAGCTGACACTGCAGCTCTACCGGTTCACAAACGGTGACGAACTGATCTCCGCACACAGGGCTTATGGTATGGATCTGATCCTGCTTGATATGATCATGCCCCTTTTGAGCGGCATGGATACCGCACGCGAACTGCGCCAGCATGACCCGCACGTTCCGATCATTTTTCTGACTTCCTCACCGGAATTTGCGCTGGAATCTTATGAAGTCCGCACTTTCTGGTATCTGTTGAAACCTCTTGACGAAGTGCGTTTCCATGCGGTCCTTGACAGCTGGTACGAAGTCCACAAGGCTTCCATGGCTCATTTCGCGGCAAGAACAGATTCCGGCTACCAGTCGATTTATTTTCAGGATGTCGAATATCTGGAAGCGCAAAATAAGAATGTGTTAGTCACATTGAAAGACGGCTCGGTGATCTCCATAAAAGAACCCTTTCACCAGTGTGAAACAATTTTCACAGTGGAAAAAGGGTTTTATAAATGCCACCGCAGCTATATTGCAGCGTTAAGCTGCGTGGAAAAGTTCGGTAAAACCTCTCTCTTCACAAAATCCGGCGCACAGATTCCGATTTCAAGAGATAATTACGCTAATTTTAAGGATGTTTATTTTTCCTATATGTTTCCGCAGGAATGATCCGGCTATTGGATCCCAAAGGACGCCAGTTTCATGTCCTCGTTGAACGCCAGTGTGTAATGCACCTCGATGTTTTCATATTCTGCAGTCACGTAAACGGCTGCGATATGCGCACCTCTCTGTATGATCTCCGCATCCTGCATTGTTTCAATGGAAACAAAATCTCCCCAGTCTTCCGAGATCCGTGCCTTCCCCTCGTCCATGCGCTCTTTGTTCATGATCTCCTGCATGTCCGGGACAACAAGGCTTTGCAGGCTGTCAAAATCCTCTGCATTTAAAAGCCCTATGATTTTTTCCGCCTGTGCCTTCACTTCCTCTTCGCTGAACACTTCACTCTCTGCCAGCGCTTTGTTCTGCGGCTGCATCCAGTAAGTTGCAACGGAAGCTGCCACAAGGATCACTGCGACAATGATGATGTTGCGGATGCGCTTTTTCTTCTGCTCCGGTGTCAGCGCTTTTTTTATTTTTATCTTACTCATTTTTCTCTCTGCACTTTCTTTTTTCTGCATATTAGTCCCTGATCGCATCCAACGCATTCGAAATATCTGCGATCAGATCTTCCTTATCCTCTAAACCAAGACTGATGCGGATCAGCTCTGCCGGAACACCTGCCTCTTTCAGCTGTTCATCTGTCATCTGTCTGTGCGTGGAGGTTGCCGGATTCAGACAGCAGGTTCTTGCATCTGCCACATGTGTCTCGATCGCTCCAAGCTTTAAGTTCTGCATAAAAGCAGACGCAGCCTCCCTGCCGCCCTTTAATCCGAATGAAACGACACCGCATCCGCCGTGTGGCAGGTATTTTCTGGCACGTTCATAGTATTTGCTGGAAGGCAGTCCCGGATAGTTCACATAGGCTACCTTTGGATGTTTTTCCAGAAATTCTGCAACTGCCTGTCCGTTTTCCACATGCTTAGGCATACGCACGTGCAGCGACTCCAGTCCAAGGTTTAACAGGAATGCGTTCTGTGGCGACTGGATGCATCCGAGATCACGCATCAGCTGTGTTGTACATTTTGTGATGAATGCGCCCTCATTGCCAAATTTTTCTGCATAGGTCACGCCATGGTAGCTCTCATCCGGTGTACAAAGTCCCGGATATTTGTCTGCGTGTGCCATCCAGTCGAATTTTCCGCTGTCGACGATTGCACCGCCTACTGCCGCACCATGTCCATCCATGTATTTGGTGGTGGAGTGTGTCACAATATCCGCACCCCACTCAAATGGCCTGCAGTTGACCGGAGTTGGAAATGTATTGTCTATGATAAGAGGTACGCCGTGCGCATGTGCTGTTTTTGCAAAGAGCTCAATATCTAATACTGTCAATGCCGGATTGGCGATCGTCTCGCCAAACATCAGCTTTGTGTTCGGACGGAATGCAGCGTTCAACTCCTCCTCCGATGCGTCAGGAGACACGAAGGTTGCCGTGATCCCCATTTTGGCAAGCGTAACTGCAATGAGGTTGAAGGTTCCGCCGTAGATCGAGGATGATGCCACAATATGGTCTCCACTCTCACATATGTTGAATATGGCAAAAAAGTTCGCTGCCTGTCCGCTTGAGGTCAGCATTGCGGCTGTGCCGCCTTCCATTGCTGCGATCTTGGCTGCGACATGATCATTCGTCGGATTCTGCAGCCGTGTATAGAAATATCCGGATGCCTCAAGATCAAACAGTTTTCCCATGTCCTCACTGGTGCTGTATTTGAAAGTGGTAGACTGGATGATCGGGATCTGCCGCGGCTGTCCATTCTCCGGGGTATATCCTGCCTGTACACATTTTGTGCCTATTTTATAATCGTTCATTTCATTTTCCATGCCTTTCCGTAATCTGCCCTTCGTATCCGGCAGTCACATTATTGTCAAACTGATCTGCGCCATGATCTCTGCTGCAGATCATCAGTATTATTACTGTAGCATTATAAGCGCCGTTTTTCAAGAATTGTTTTTCCTGTCTGCCCGGAAGTAAAACACTTGCAGAAGTATGTTATTTTCGATAGTATATAAGTATCAGATGTACGGATACAGGTTGAGTCAGAACAGGTGATTGTCTGATCGATCCGGAAGATAAAAGGAGGAATCCTCATGACCGAGCAGGAGATCAAGGATATTTTACAACAACAGAACCACTTTTTTTCCAGTGGCAAAACGATTCCGGCGGAATTCCGACTGAAACAGTTAGAAAGTTTGAAGGAGGCTATGATCCGCCATGAAGCCGACCTCGCTGCGGCATTGAAGGAGGATCTTGGAAAGAGCCGTATGGAGAGCTATATGTGTGAGATCGGGCTGACGCTGTCGGAGCTTACCTGGATGCAGAAGCATCTCCGCAGCCTTATGCGCAGCAAACGTGTTTCCACCCCGGCCGCCCAGTTTGCAGCAAAGAGTTTCCGCTCCCCTTCCCCTTACGGAACTGTGCTGATCATGAGTCCATGGAATTACCCGGTGTTACTGACACTCGATCCGCTGATCGATGCCATAGCAGCCGGGAATACTGCGGTCGTAAAACCAAGCGCCTACGCCCCTTGCACGTTCGATGTCATGAAAACCATGATCGAAGAATGTTTTCCGGCACATTATGTTGCAGTGGTCGATGGCGGCCGCGCAGAAAATCAGGCATTGTTACAGCAGCGTTTTGACATGATCTTTTTCACCGGCGGAAAGACTGTCGGACGGGAGGTACTCCGCCATGCGGCTGAATATTTAACTCCTGTCACATTAGAGCTTGGCGGAAAGAGCCCATGTATCGTTGACTCCACCGCTAAGATCCGGCTTGCCGCAAAGCGTATTGTCTTCGGCAAGTATTTAAACTGCGGACAGACCTGTGTTGCGCCGGATTATATTCTCTGTGACAAGCGCATCCGCGATGAGCTTATCACTGCGATTTTAGCTGAGATTGAAAAGCAGTTTGGGAAAGAACCTCTGAAAAATCCGAATTATGGAAAGATCATCAACGAAAAGCATTTTGAACGCATTCTCGGGCTGATCAATGGGGAAAAGCTTGTATACGGAGGACAGTCAGAGCCTGAATCGCTCCGCATTGCGCCTACCGTTCTGAATAATATTACGTGGGACGACGCTGTGATGGGCGAAGAGATCTTCGGTCCTCTGCTTCCGATCCTCACCTTCGACACATTAGACGAGGCGCTTGATACCGTGGAATCCCACCCTCATCCGCTTGCGCTTTATTTTTTCAGTGAGGACAAGGCTGCACAGAAGAAGGTCTTAGATACCTGCCGTTTTGGCGGCGGCTGTATCAATGACACGATCATTCATCTTGCAACGAGCGATATGCCATTCGGCGGTGTCGGTGAGAGCGGCATGGGCAGCTACCACGGCAGGGTTGGATTTGAAACCTTCAGCCATTACCGCAGTATTGTCGATAAGAAAACGTGGATGGATCTGCCGATCCGGTATCAGAAATATACCGGATTGAAAGAAAAGATGATGCGGATGTTTTTGAAATAAAGGGGATTATACTCCCCTTTTATTTCCCTGTCTGCTGTGCTTTAGTTATTATATCTTTAATGTCCTCGACTCCTTCTATTCTGTTTATGCCAAAACATTTCTTACCGGCATCCTTTAGAGAAGCTCCAATATGATATCCTTCTTTACCATCTATAATCAGAAACCTATCATGAAAAGATGCTGTTTTTTTTACGGTAAGTGTTGGATACTGTGCATTAAAATTTGCTATATCCTGAGCCGATAACTTTGTATTAGGCAACGTGTATGTATAAACATTCACCCCTATATTCTTCTTAGCCAAAATGTTCAACGTAATAATATCAATATATCCGTCAATAAGAATTATCTCCTTTTGGGCATGAGTAATAATATTTGTGAGTAAACTGAAAGCATCAAATATCTGTCCGTCAAAAAAAATCTTCTGACATTCCTCTTCATGATTGGATATATATTCAAATATTTTTGTAAAATTTTCCTCCGCATCTTTTTGTAATTCCAGTTGTTTCAGTTCAACAGCATTAATCCTTTCAAACAAAAGAGCATTGCTTGAAATAAAATGCCGCATTTCGCGAAATGCACGCATTATAAAAATACTTTGTTTTTCTGCAATTTCACCACTTAACACTGTCGCCAACATATAAATTCCCTGTTCGGTAAAAACATGGGGTAAATATCTGCTTTTGGGATTTATATTTGCGGTCGGAAATTTCGACCGCAAATCGTTTACTTCCTCCCTCGTCATTTGAAACATAAAATCTTCCGGAAATCTATTTTTATTATTCTTTACTTGTTCATTTAGTCTTTTCACTGTATAACCATACAGTATAGCCAGATCACAATCTAACATTATCTGTTTTCCGCGAATCGTATATATTAATTTTGATAGTTCAATATCCTGCTTCAGTAATGTTGGTTTCTCAACTATATTGGTAATTTCGTTCATCAAATTTCCTCTCTGGTTATTTTGAAGTTCCAAAACAAAACCTCAAATCCGAATCACAATATACAAATTCATTTTATATTTCTTCAAGACTTTGTATCTTCTTTAAAGCCTCCATATAAGCCATCAGACGCTTCTGCTGTTCTTCCTTAAGTCCATGATAATCTTGAACCAATTGAATATCATAAGGCGTAAAACAACTCTCACGACTTGTAACATTAATGTTTTCTTCATCCTCGATACCTTTTCCAGTAAGAAGTTGTTCTGGTGTTATCTGCAATACATTACAAATATCCATGATCTTATCCGCAGTAGGATTTGTCTTTCTTTTTTTCCATTCGCTGATGGTACTGGTCGCAATCCCAACCTGTCTGTCTCTTATACACATCTCCGAGCCCACGAGACCTCTC